>VTLG01006891.1_pt1 | contig 22690 bp, 30 predicted proteins | sample 4694571 | NCBI WGS metagenome assembly VTLG01 (sample SAMN12604809, study PRJNA352737) | marine metagenome | biome: ENVO:00000447; feature: ENVO:00000209|ENVO:00000569|ENVO:01000036; material: ENVO:00002151; isolation source: viral sequences binned using virsorter ...
AATTATAGCAAACTAAAAATATATTTTCTTTTTTTATAAAATTACATTCTAAATTCCAATAGATTATAAATGTTTAGAATTTACCGTACCAGGACAATTTCAAATTATGCTTTTTAGAACTACGGTATAAAGGTAATACGTTATGATTTGACATGATATATTATGATATGCTATCATATATACATATGGTTATAAATAAATAAACAACTTAGTGTGATTGAAAGGGGGTGATAAAAATGAAAGTTAGAAATACAGAAAATGGTTTTCAAATACAGTTTGATGATAATGATTTTGATAAAGGTTCAGAAGAACTTTTAAATGAAATTGATAAACAAGTTGATTTTGAAAAAATACAAAATGAAATTGGTTTTTCAAAAGATAAAGAACAAAGATTATCTGAAATAGCAAAAACAATGAAACCAGGAAAGGAAAATAAATAATAAATAATTCCCACTTGTGAACCAGGTGGGAATTTATAAATACGTGATTGAAAGGAAAATGAAATGAAGAAATCAAATAAACAAATTATAAAAACTAACATCAAGAAACAAAAGATTACATTTATGTGTGTGTTTTGTTTTGAGTACTTAACCAGGATCAAGAATCATGAATGTAATGAATCAATTGATGCTGGAATAATACCAAAGAAGATGAAAGAAGATGCAATGAAAGAACACAGGGCATACATAAGGAAATATGGCAAACAGTCCTGGACCAATCAAAACCAACTTCAAGATGAATGGGTAGATGATCTTGCAGAAATAGAAAGGCAAACTAAATGAAATTATTTGAAGATGAAGAATTATATAGTTTAAGAGAAATTGCAGATAAATTAAAAATGGCATACAACACGGTGCAAAGAAACGTAAAAGCAAATCCACGTATATTTGAAAAACACACAATATATTTTGGTACATCAATAAGGATCAAGGGAATTGCAATCAATAACTATATGGCAAAACCAAGAAGATTTGCTTTTGATGATTAAGAACTAATACTATATTTTATTACATGAATATTGTATTATAGACATATAAACATCAGTTAACACCTAAAACTTCTAAAAAAGGTTGATGTTTATATGTCTGGTGTAATAAAAACCAAAAAAGATTACACGAAAAGAAAACAAAGTAACTTACCAAAGTTATTACCAGAAACTGATATTCCAATTCTTTTGAGAAATGCACAAGAATATCAAAATCGTAAAAGTGCATTGAAAGGAAATTATATTTATCTTTCAATGGCATTGCAATTGTATGCTGGATTAAGGATTTCAGAAGTAATAAAAATTAGACCAATTGATATTACATTTAATCCAGGTGATGATGAAGATGATCTACGTGTTGTATCTTCTAAATCTCATGAAGAAAGACTTATACCAATACCAGATAATGAACTTTCATCATTACTTAGATATATTAATTCTGATTCTGGTATTGATCCAAAAGTTCCATATATAAGAAGATCTACCAAAACTTTATGGCAACTTTATAAAAAGATTTATGAAAGATCAGGTATTGAATATCATGGAACACACCAGTTAAGGCACACTTATGCAAAAAGAATGTTAAATGCTGGTATATCTCTTTATGAACTTCAAATGCTTTTAGGTCATAAAGATTTTAATTCAACAAAAGAATATTTAAAAGTTGTTCCAAATAGAACTGATATAAAAAATGCATTTAAAAGATTAAGAATAATAAATAAAAATATGGTTGAAGAACAAAATGGAAAAAAGTTTTTCTGAACAAGAAATATATTATATGGCATTAAAAAAAATACACAAAAATAAAAAACTTTCTGAAAAGAAAACCTGGTTGGACCAGGATTCTTTAAAAGAAGAATTTTTTTATGAAATAGAAAGGGTAGAAAAAAATGGTAAGTAGTGAAGGTGTAAATGCTTTTGCACCAGATTCATTTTCTGGTTTATCTTGGGATCAAAATACTGGTGAACAATTTTACAAGACTGCAAAAGAATTTATTACACCAGCAGAAAGTGTTGCAGATTTAAAATCAAAATCAATTATAAATGAAGAACAACACCGTGATGCATCAATTGTAATGGCAAAAGGTAGAATGTACCGATTAAGAGAAAACACACAAAAAAAACATCAAGCAAATAAAAAGAAAGGTATAGAACAAGAACTGGATGAAATGAGTTATGCAGAAGTTCAAGTTTTAGAATTTCTTTCAATTTCACCATCTTCACATGAAGGTGTTGGAAGAAAACAATTAAGATCAACAATGATTGGTTATGCAGAACCAGAAATTGAAAGACCTAATAACAACGGTGGAAGAAAAAAAAGATTTAATAGATGAGTTTATTTAAATTAATATATATGTTTGGATTTTATAAATTAGTGAAAGGTTTTTATTATGAAGGCAAAAGAAAATAACATCAAGGGAATGATTTCAAAATTTATGGTTGCATCATTTTGTGTAGGTGTATTATTTGGAATTGTTGTTTCATCTTTGGTTGTTCGTGGATTATGAAATTATTTAGATTCTTTGAAGATAAAACTGGTTATGTAACAAAATCAAAATATGATTCTGGTGTTTACCTGGTAAATAAATATGAAGGTTATGCAGTTGATAATGCATCAACTGGTATGTTTGTTAAAAGTAGATTGTTTGGTTATAGAAAACCAAAGAAAGAACACGTTATAACAGTCCGTGTTGGTGATGGCACACCGTTATATCCACTTGAAAATGATTATTTATCACCAAGTCCAATAATGTTTTCTGACTTGAAAACAATGGATAATGCAAGTTTTATAAAAGCACAATTTGATGCAGAAAAAGATGGTGTATCACCAAGTGAAAAAATAGGTATGTATTTAACATATGGTGCATTGTCTTTTGCTTTTATTTTTACACTTTTATTGATTCCAAAGATAATACCGTATTTTCAAAATACAGTTTTAGAAAGTTTTGGTGGTTAATGAAAAGTGAAGATAAAACAAAAGAAATTAACATAACAAACAATCATAAAATAAAGTTTTATAAATTAATTGATAAAGAATATTTATTGTTTATTGGTATAAATATTTTTTCTTTCCTGGTGTTTTTATTTTTTACATTTTTTGTACCACAACTTATTGTTTTAACTTTATTCATGGCATTTGGTACAATTGTATTTACTTTTGGTTCTTGGTTTTATTCTGCAAGAAAGAAATTAAGAAAAGTTTATTATCTGAATAAAGCAAATAATAAAAACTTTTTTTGGTGTGAAGTTTGGCACAAGAAAGAAGATATAGATGAAAGTACACTTGATCCTTCTTATTTATGGAACATTCAAGGGAAATTAACACCAGTAATTGATAATACTGGTAAAGTGCCAAAACCGTTTAATCCACATGTTTCACCAATTAGCCAATATAATCCAAGTTCACTTGATGTTGCAAGAACACTTGAACATTCTGCATCAACCAGGATGTTGAAGGTTAAAGAAAAGGGTGTAAAAGAACAATTGAAATTATTAATAGTTGTGGGTGCATTTCTTGGTATGGGTTATTTAATAATAGTTTTGTTAGAAAGTACACCATCATGATGAAAGGGGGGTATAAACACGATAGCTAAAGATAAAAACACGGAAGATGTTGTTATGTCAAATGGTAATGGTGGATTAAGAACTGGTTCACAATTCCTTATGATGAATGGTTATCGTGGTTGAACTGGTTCTGGTAAAAGTTTACTAGGGGTATATTTTTCATATCATGCACACAAAACACTTGGTGCAAAAGTATATTCAATGAATAATGTACTCAAATTTGGTCATCCACTAGATTTAAATGATCTTCTTAATTTGACAGAAGAATTAAATGATACTGTTTTATTCCTTGATGAATTTCAAACACTTGGTGCTGATTCCTTAAGGTCAATGTCAAGTATGAATTTTATAATGTCGCAACTATTAATGCAGATAAGAAAACGTAACATTGTTATTATTGCAAACACACAAAATTATTACAGAAGTATTTCTGCAAGGGTTCAGTATCAAGTTAATTGGGTAATTGATTGTATGTACCGTGCAGATCATGACACAATATATTTTACTGCAACACATACTGGATCAAATGAAATACCAGAAGGATTTAAAAAACGTGGTAGATTGTACCGTGCATCACGGTTTTGGGATTATTATCAATCTTTCCAGATACAAGATCCATATACACAATTTAGTGTTACAAGTGCATCAATAAGAGAATCACAAGAACAAAAAATAAAAGATAACTTTAACCAGGTTATAGATAAGTTAATTGAAAATGGACATAAAGAGTTATATTTTTCTGATATTTATGAAGTTATTAAACAAAATAATTTAAACATATCTGAAAAAAAAGCTGGAACATGGTTAAAAGATAGAGTAGGAAAACCAAAGAGAACCAAAAAAGGCATGTTTTATGATATTGATCCAGATGTAGATGATGATGATATATAGTGCAATTATTCAAACCTGGTGAATAATTGGTGTACGGTGTAGGGTTGAGTATATTTTAATTAACCTTTTCTTAAATTCCAATAAATAAAGAAAAATATCTTAAAATTGGCAAAAATGTAATAAAATCCTAGAATATCTTACGATTTCCAATAGGGTTGTTGCAAAAAATTGCTGAATTCGTATATATTACACATTATGATTGGCAAAAGTGTTACAGGTGTGCTTGTTTTAGGAATGGTTATCATAATGTTAACTGGTTTTCTAAATCCATTAAAAAGTGCAACTGATGGTGCAAGAAGTCAAGCCGATACCGTTACCTTAACTTGTGATTCAGATTCTTCTGGAAATAATTGCAAGGTGGATTTACCAAATCCACATACTAATACCACAACCGAAGGTATTACAGTTATTCAAAATGGAACTTCAAATGATTACACGGATCAAGCTACGTTATCAAATGATAGCCAATCATTAACTATTAGTGGATTACCACAAATCAACACAACATACAATTTTGATATTTCATATTTGCAATATGCTGATGGTATCAATGGCACAACTAACATGTTGTTAAGAATGACACCTTTATTGGTTGTTTTTGCAATTATTGGTGCAGTAGTGTTTGGTTTTTATCAAGTTACAAATTAATCCAAGTGTCGAACTAATAGCAATTAAATAATAGTTATGTAAAGGAACTTACAAAATGGGTGGATTAAAAGGTGCAATACAGGGTGCAATTTCAGTATTACTTTCACTATTACTACTACCAATTACACTTGGTGCAGTTAATACATTAACAGCAGTTGATGGAAACGGTGATTCAACACTTGGATTAGACTCTAGCACATTACAAATTTTGTCTATACTTCCAATAGTCCTTGTTGCTGGTGCAATTTTTCTTGTTATTAGAACATCTTGGGCAGATAAAGGTAAAGACAAATAAAGTCGAAATTAAGGAATTGCTTTTTTACCTTAATTCAAAATTCAAAAAAAGCAATTCCTTAATTGTTAAAAAAAACAACTAAAAAGAAAGGCAATTATCTTGAATGTATTATTCACACTATTGGCAACAATGTGTAGTGTTTATTTGGCACAAACTATCAACCAGGTTGGAACATCAACCATTATGAATACAATTGCTTGGTTTATACCTGGTGTTATGTTCGTATATACAATTTATTGTGGCATATATGTTTTTCAAGATGATGATTATTAATGAAAAGGATTTTAAGTACTATTGCATTAACAGGTTTGTTTCTTATTCAGACAAATCCAGTCTTTGCATGGTCAAGTGATCCAAATGATCCAAATGCAATAACAGTTGTACCAAACTTTGAAATTCTTCAAGCAGTAGGATTTGAAAATGTTTACCAGGAAAATGATTTATTACTTATTACAAGATTTAATTTATATGAAGATGAACCATCAAACACAAATAATTGGTGCTTAATAACTGAATCAGATTGTACTTCAACACCAATTAAAGCCGATAAATTAACAATTACTGCTGATGAATTCACGGATAAATTTCCAATATCTCTACAATGGAAATCTACGGTTAACAATCAATCAACATTAATGATTGATGAACCATTAAACAGGATTTCTTATGCAATGGATAAAATATATATTTCAAATCAATCACTTTATCCAGTAACATATGGAGATCCTAATTCAGAATTATGTTTACAACCAAATCACGATATTTTCTTAACTCTTCCAAATGGTGATTGCAGAAACATTATTTGGAAAGGATCATTTGATGTTGGTACTGGTGATTATAACAGTTCAAAACAACCACTTGTAAATCATGTTATTGATGAACTTCTTAATTTGACCGAAGAATTAAATCATCCAGAAAATTATTTTATAACTTCAAATGGCAAAATTACATATGAAGGAATTGATTTTGTAAAAATGGCAGTTGGAAATGATGAATTAATATTTAAAGATTTTTATTCAATAAGTGTTTCTGATGTTACAACTGGAACACCACAACCATATTCATCAAGTGCATTAGAAACAACATTACAAGGTGAATACAATTCATCAACATTGAAATCAAGTGTTGATGGTGTTATGAAATACCATTTTAATATATCTGGTTCATGGTTTTGGCATTTTATGTTCTTATTCTTTGGATTTATAAGTGCTGGTTTCTTCTTTCTTAGAACTGGAAATGGTTTCTTATCTTTATTTTCTGGTATTTCAATTTATATGATTTCAATTTTTGTTGTACCAAGTAACATTGCAATTATTTTATCAATTCTTGCATTAGGTTCATTAATTGCAACTGGTGTTGTATTAAGGCGATTGGGGGTTTAAGTGTTTAGTTTAAAACATATTATTTTGTTCAATGTTCCATATTTTTTTATGGTTCTTCTAACAACTGTTACATTGGGGGGTGTTGAACCAACTGATGAAAATGAAACTTTATTTTATAAATTTTCTGGTGAAGGATCAATGGCACAAATTGTTGAATTTGATGGTGCTGAAACACCAGATAATAGTGGTGGATTTTGGGGTAAAATTTCTGCACCTTTTGATTTTGCAAAAATGACTGCTGGAAAACTTGGAACATTTATAGATATGGCAACTATTAACCATAATTTTTTTGAATACAATGAATTCACAAAATATGTTAGGTATTTATTATTAGCTGGAACATTGCCACTTGTGGTTGTGATTTCAATGAAAGGTACGGAAATATTAAGTAATTTCTTTTAATGCAAAACTCATGAATATATTAGATAAATACATAAAAATGGAATATGGGAACAAAAAAGATGTTTTAGCACGTTTTTTAAGCACCTTCAAATTATCTTGGGGTGGTAAAGTATCACTTTCACCAGGTAAAAGGGTTCTTTTGTTCTCAATATCATTGTTTTTATATTCTTTTGTACTTTTTAACAATAATTCCATTAATAATGCATGTTTATATGCACAAGAAACTGACACACAAGCTACTGATTATTGTTATGTGTCAAACATTGTTATTAATAATGAAACATCAGGTATATTAAAAAATTATCCAGTAAGAATTCAATATCCTTACCAGGAATGGAAATTAAACCAAAAATTTGGCAGTTCACATTCTAATAATTTAAGTGATGCTAAATTATGGGATATAAAAGGGGTTTATGGTGCATTAGATAACAATGTTGAATTCATTGGTTCTAATATAAGGAATGGTGGTATTCAGAATCATTTTATTTGGGTTATAGTTGAAGATTTACAACCAGGATCAAATAATTTAGCTTTATTGATGAATAACAACCAACAAAAAAGGGATCAAGGATTATATTTTTATGATCAAAATTCAACTGCATTTATAACTGATCATAATGATCTTGATTTTTCAAGTGATCCAAATATTGTTGGTAGACAATTTGAAATTCATGTTGATTATAAGTTTTTAGATTTTGATCAAGTAAATGATGGTGATTTAATAATTGGCAAATATGATGATTCATCAAATACTGGTTGGAAAATAGAAATAGAAAAAACAGTTTCATCAAGATTTAAATGTACTATTGGAAATGATGTTTTTTATTCTGGTTTTATAATTCCAGATGATCAAAAACACCGTATCACATTATCACATTATGGTATAAATGGTGTTCCAAGAAATTATTGTGATATTGATGAAGAATTTTACACTTATGTGTTAGATACAAATTATTATATTCCTGGTACACAATTTGGTGTATCACCTAACACAAAAAACATTGAACTTGGTGGGAATATAAATCAATTTATGATTTACGATATTGGTTTAGTAAATCAAGCATTAAGTTATAACTATGTTGCAAGATTTACATTAAATGCATGGGATGTTGCAGAAACTGATCAAGTTAATCCATATGGTTATGATGTTGATTCAACAATTAATACAAATCATAATCTTGCATATGAAATGGATGCAGAACAATCAAATATTTCATTTTTAGTTGGGGATCCAAAAGGATTACTTGATTCTGATATAACACCAACTGATTCTTCACAAATTATTACTGTAAATCCACTAAATTTTGATGGTCAAAATTCAATGCCAGAAAATTCAATATTTGGTGAATTTTTTAATTTAGGAAATAATACTGGAACTGGTAATCTAGTTTATTCATTGCTATTAATACCAATTGGATTATCTTTTGGTGCATTGGGTTATGTCTTTACCAGGTCAGTAATGATTTCAAGTTTCATAATAGGTATTCCATTAATGGTTGGTATATCAATTGGTTTATTGCCATATTGGTTTGGCATGTTGTGGATTATTACACTTTTGATAAGTATGGGTGTAAAAGAATTTGGACGTGGATAAATGAAAAATAAAATCAAAATAGATAAATATTATTTGCTTATTGTTTTAGCTGGTAGTTTATTTGGTTTTTTATTCAGTTTATTACAATGTCCAATTATAAAAAAAGATATTTTGAATTTGATATGAAAGCGAGTAAATAAAATGTATTCAAAATTAAAAACTGTTTTACCAAATGACCACTTGATTGGAAAAATTAGTTTATTTTTATCTGTAATGGCAATGTTCTTTGCAGTATCAAGTGGTAATACAGGTTGTTTATATGCAGAAGAATGTAGTGTTGGTGATAGTGAATCATTTTCAAACAATATCCGATTATACACAAATTCTACAAACTACCACGAAATAACAGGTGATACAAACAATCCAAATACGGTTGATCATACATTATTATTGCCAAATAAAAACGGTACTTTATTAAGTACTGCAATGAATTTTGGAAATAATCAATTTCTAAAAACTGATGGAAACGGTGATATTATTTCTGATGATTTACCACAATTAGATTTAGATGATGATGCAGAATTTGATGTAACAGGTATTACAAGTGGCAAGTACCTTCAAACAACTGCAACTGGTTTGAATTTTGTTGATATAGATATTAATGAAACCACATTTGATTCATCAAATGGTTCAGAAGGTCAAATTTTACAAATTTCTGGTGGTTCTCTTTCCTGGAATGATATGTCTGGTGGTGGTGGATCATTTCAAACTACTGCAAACCAGAATATTGTTCCTGGTGCAGTTGGTATTGAAAGTGATGGTTCAGTTAGAAATGTAGATGTTCAACAAAATGGTGTTGCACAAGTAAATTTAAGTCAAGCACAAACTGGTGGTACTTCAACAAATGTTGCTTGGATGAGTTCACACTATAATTCAAATATAGATGGTCAAATTGTGGTTTATAAGGATTATGATTCAAATAATCAAAGTTCTTGTGATACACATTTTTATGTTGATGTAGTTCAAGAAAATAATGGTACACTTTCAAATTGGGGTAGACAATGTATATCAAATTCTTGGGGTACTCATCAAACAAACGGATATACACAATATAGTAATCCAAATCCAAATACACAAAGTTATCAATATTCTTTTGATAGATACGGATTAGAACATGATGATTCAGTAAATGAATATGTTTTTGTTTATATTGGTGGTAATGGTAACAATTCAAATGCTAGTGATGGTCAAATTTGGAGTGTACCAATTCAAATAAATACCAGTAATAATACATTAGTTGTGGGTACTGATTCTTTACTACATGACCATCATTATTGTGCTAACAATGGAAGTTGTAATTCTAGTCAAAATCAAACATATTATCCAACTTCAATTGATTCAAACGTGTATGCACAACAAACAAGTGATGCAAATCGAATGTGGGTATTTTTCAAATCATATCATGGTGGTTATTATTCAAGTGCATATGCTTGGTTTAAGTCTTATACTTGCAATTTTTCAAATTCAACAAGTGATTCATGTTCACCGTATCAAAATTTTGCAAGAGACCTTGCAACAAGTAATGGTACTAATTACTTAAAGCAAAACTGGTATGATAGTATAAATCCAGTTGTCTGGTGGGATAACTTAGGTCAAACATTTATTGTTACAAATAGAACTATGATGAGTGGTTCAGAATGTAGATTTGTTCAAATGTCAATATCTGAAAGTGCAAATAGTGGATACAATAATTATTCTGGAAACAAATATAATTTTACACATGGTTCTTATGGATATACTGATGATATAAGTGGTGGTACTTTTGATTCAAGTGGTTTGAATTATTCTTGTGGTTATAGTGGTCAAAGACCGATTCACGTTCCAGAACATGATAATTATATATGGGTTTTATCAAGTGGAAGTACAGGTGAAATTGATAATTATTTTATTCAACTAGAAACTGATACAACATCAAATAGTGGTTCACTTGTAAATGCACCAGTTTTAGTTTCAATGGGTTCTCTTGAAAATTTAATAACAGATGAAATTTGTGTCAATACACCAAATGAAGAATGTAATACAAATTTATGGAATAAAAATGGGGATGTACATATTGATAAATCAGTAAGTCCATATAAGTATTACTGGAACAATAGGGGTATGCAAGATAGAAATTTATGTACAAAAGATTATCAACAATCAAAGTGTGCAGAAATATATGAATGGTCATTTGATTCAACAACTGGAATATTAGATAGTAGTACATTTAAACATTATGATTATCAAAACAGGGATGAAAGTTATCAGAATGATCAAACAAAGTCATTAGGTATTTGGAAAGATAACGGTTCTGGAATTGTGTTTACTCTAAATGCACATTCAAACCAGGCAATTGATTCTGCAAATAATAATTTATTACATGCAATTGCATTTGTAATACCAGATAATATTTCAGAATATATTGGTTTTGTTACACAAAGTGCAAATCAAGGTGCAACTGTTACTGTACTTTCAGTTGGAGCAGTTCTTGAATTAAGTGGATCAAATTTCACCATTGGTGAAGAATATTATGTTCAAAGTGATGGTTCTTTATCCACATCTGGAACATATAAAATTGGTAGAGCAATTGCAACTGACAAAATATACATTACTGATACAAGATAGGATGATTTAATTGGTAAATAATTATAAACCTTATGATCCAAATGATGATTCAGAAAGATCATCTGGTGCATCTTATGTTCCAACTAGACGTGAAATTAAAGAAAAACGTGAAGAACTAGAAGAACAAAGAATTGTACAAGAATCAATTGATACTTCACAACCATTTGTAAAACCTATTGAACAAGAAAGACTTGAACAACAAATTAGGGATCAAGAAGTTCAACTTAGAAATCAAGAATCTTCTGCACAACTTCAAGCTGATTATTTAAAAACTTTTGCAACTGAAAATGCAAAAGCAATTGAATCATATAAAGTTGAAGTTGATCAAAAGTATGATGAAATTCAAAAATGGATTGATGGTTTTACACCAGAAGAATATGGAATGGCACAAGGTGAATATCAGAAAAATGTTGATTCTAAAATTAAAGAATTTACTGATATTCAAGAAAAATATAATCAATCAGTAAAAGAATACAATGATTCTTACGATACTTTTAAAACTGAACTTGGTATTGCCATTGATGATTTAAAATCAACTGATCTTGAAATAAAAAAGAATGTTGCACAATACAATTTTAATTTACCAAAAGTGCCAAGTTCACCAGCATTTGATTATACTGGTACGGATATTGGATCAAATACAACCAAAAAACCAGATTTTGATATTCAACCAGACTTTTCAAGAACTGGTGAAGATATTGGTAACAATCCTGGTATACCTAAAATACCAGTTGCACCAGATTTTTCACAAACTGGTGATGATAAAGGTGAAAGAACTGATAAAGATGTATTTATAAAAATCTTTCAAGAAAATCCAGATAAAGAACAAAGTGAAAGGTTTGTTGAATCACTTGGTGATATTGATAAAGGTACATTTCAAAGACTTGAACCAAAATATCCAAACACAAAAGACTTTTCACCAGATCAAGAATTAATTGAAAATCGTAAATGGAATGATATATCAAAAGGTACTTCACCAGATACTACAACATTAACTGAAATTACAAGAACAATTGCAAAAGATACTTCACCAGATTTACCACTTGCAAAAAAACAAACAATTGCAGAAAGAATTGATGAAAGAAGAAAATCATTAATTAGTAATGAAACACTTGCATTGTTATCATTGGGTGGTTTGGGAACAAAACCAACAAAAGAAGATATTGAATATGCAAAAAAGGTTGTTCAAGATTACAAAGATCAACCAAGTAACAAACAAGATGTTATAAGAAAAACTGGTTCATGGGTTTGGGATGCAGTAATTATTGAACCTGGTAAAGCATTATATGATGGTGCTGGTGATATTGCATCTTATAAATCAAATCAATTACAACAAAATCCACTTGGTTTTCTTGCAACTTCAATAAGTCCAGCTAGTTTTATACTTGATTCATTTTCACCAAAAGATCAATCAATAATTGGTGGAATGTGGAATGGTGTACCAATTGAAGAACAAAAGAAAATTGGATTGGGTGAAATGATTTATGATACACCACAAGAAAGAAAGAAGATTATAAATCAATTAAAAGAATCCTGGAATAATTTATCAAGTGAAAGTGGTTTTATTCAAACATTTAAAGGTGATGTAAGTAAAAAATGGAACAATAGAAGAACACAACAAAAACTTGATGAACTTACTTTAAATAATCAAAAAATAAATTTTGAAAATAGATATATGAAGATTGATGATCCATATATACGAGCATATGAAAGTTTATCTGATAAAGAAAAAAGAATACTTGCAAAAGGTGGTTCAACTGCATTTGGTGAATTTCTTTCACTTGCATCAAAAGAAGTTGCAAGGCAATCTTGGAATATAACAAATCCAGTTCTTACCGTAACTTTTATTGGTGGTGTTGGTAAAGGTGCATTAAAAGGTTTATCAAAAGCTATTAATCCAGTTGTAAAAGCTGGTAAAAAAGGTGTTGTACAAGTAACAACAAAAAATGTGGTTTCACAATCAACATTTTTGGATCAAAAAACTGGTGAAATATTTAATGTAAAGAAATTGGATATAGGTGTAAACAAAACACCAGTTATTGCAATTGAAAGAGAACTTAGAACACCATTAAAAAGAACCTTGAAGGATTTACCAAATTATTTAACACAACCAGCTAAAAAGAAAATTTTAGAACTTCAACAAGCATTTCAAAAAAACCGTGCTTATAAAAAATTTAGTTATGATGATTATTTTATTGGTGATGCAGTAAAAGGTGCAACCAGGATTGATAAAAGAATTAAGTTAGATAAAGCACAAGAAAATTTTGCATCAACAATTAGTGCATCAGATCAAAACATAAAAAAAATTGGTGAAAAAATTGAATCTTATAAAAAGAATTTTGCAAAAAAAAGACCAGAACTTAAAAATGAAATTAATAATCTTCCAATAGTATCAAAACAAGTTTATAACGAATATAAAGAAATCTTATCAAAACAAAAGATTGATAATTTAGCCAAAGAATATACTGCAAAACAATTATTTCAACTAGCTGATAAATCAACACAAAGATATACATCAAAACAATTCAAAAGTGTTTTTGATGATATAGAAGTTTCAATTGGTAAAAGTCAAACAAAAAAAACACTAAAAAAAATCAATGATAAATTAAAAAATTCTGATACTGAATTTGCAAAATATGTTAATGGATTGCTTGATTCAGTACGAAGAAATTCAAGAAATGATTTAGAAAGATATTTTAGACAAAATGCAAAAGAAACCAAGAAATTAAAAGATGGTTTAGAAAGTGGTAAATGGAAAAAATTTGATAATGAATCAATTAGAAGGCATATAAACAATGAAGTTATTGAAGAAAGTAATTATATTGATTATCTTGCAAGACCAACTGTTAATGATCCATTTCCACTTGGTAAACTTCGTGAAGAATGGGGAAAACAATATTATAAATCTATAGTTGAAGATCTTCCAATTAATGAAAATGCTAAAAGATTATTTTTAGATCAATTTAAAAATGATGTAAAAAAATCTAAATTTTCAAACTGGTATGATCCAGATAAAAAACAATTTATTTCTGCAACTGGTAAAAGTGAAGATATTTCAAAACTTTATGGTGGCAAAAGTGTAAAAGAATATATTGATGACATTACAAATAAACTACCAAAAAATATAAAAAAGAACCTTGATGATCTTTCTGATAATTACCGTATACAAAAATTCAATCCAATAAAATCTACATCAAAAAGCATTAAAGCACCTAAAATTGCAATTTTGAGCCAAGAAAGGCAATTTATAAATGAACCAGGTATTCAAAAAAACAATGAAACATATATTGATGATCAAAAAAGAATGGTTACACAAAAACAACTTAAACCAAAAAGAGTTGCAAAATCTAAAACTAAAGTACTTAATTATCAAACAATAACACAACCACTTATTGAACCATTAACAATACCATCTTTTAAACCTGGTGAAAGTCCAGAAATACCAAAAAGAAAACCATTAAAAAAACCAAAAAGACAATTAAAGCCAAAACCAGTTTCAATACCTGGTGATATTGGTGTTGGAAAAAATCCAACTAAAAAATTGCAAACATTAAAATCAAATACAAAAGTTATTGATAAACAAAAAACAACTGTAAAAAATAAATTTGAAGAACCTATAAATCCAAAACCAAAAACAAAGACAAATACAAAACCAGGTAAAACAAAAGAGAAAATAAAAGTTAAAACAAAAGTTCCTGGAATAACACCAAAGAAAAAATTTGATAAAGATAAAAAAGGTTTCCAAAAAAAAGGCATTGTTATTCCAAGACTTTCAAAATCTCAAATCAAATCAATAAAGATTTCTAAAGGTAAAAATCCAAGTAAGGTTGGTTGGAAACAAGGGGAATTTTATCCAATAGTAGATTTAAATAAATCAACAATTGAATTTAGAAAAAATAAACCAGATGGATTAAAAGAAGGTAAAAGACCAATTGATTCATTTACGGTTCTTCAAACAAGTAATCTAAAACCAAAAAAACAAGAATTTGATTTTGGAAAATTTCAAGCAAAAATAAACGGTGAAGTTTCATTTAGATTGAAACGTAAAAGAATATTACCAAAACAACAACTTGCAAAAAGAAATAAATTAAGAAGGGTGTAAAATGGCAACAAAAAAAATTAGTACAAGTGAATTGAAAGTTTATGCAGATTTATATAAGAAAAAACTGATTTCAAAAAAAGAATTTACTGCATTATTAAGATCAAACTTAAGTACAACATCTGCAAAACCAAGAAAGAAAAAAGCAAAACAATATAAAGGTTATATAACAGGTGATAAAGAAACCGATAAATTATTAAAACAAGCTGGTATTGATGATATTGCATTAATGTTTAAAGCTGGTGGAAAAAACACAATTAAAGCTGGTAAGGATGCAATAAAGATAAGTAAAAGTGCAATTAAGCAAGGTAAAGCCACATATAAAGCTGGTAAAGAAGGTTATGCACAAGCAAAAGTTGGTGCAAAGAAAACAAAAGAAGGTTTGAAAGTTGGTTATGCAAAATCAAAAGTTGGTGCAAAGAAAACAAAAGAACTTAGTAAAAAAGGATTGAGTGCCACAAAAGGTTTCTTAAAAAGATTATCACCTTCTGAAATAAAGAAAGCAAAAGTAAAGTTTGATGAAAAGAAAAAAAAGAAAGATGATCAAAAACTTGTACAAAGTATTATGGATGATCCAACAAAATTAACAAAAGGTGAATCAAGTTATAATAAATGGTTGAAAAAAAATCAACCTAAACAAAAAAGTTCAAGTTTTGGTTCTGTAAAATTAAGGTTTAAAAGATAAATGAAATTCTATGATGATGACAATGCACCAAAGTATATTTCTTTGGTAATAATCCTGGTTACTGTAATTTTATATCTAAACGGTGGAACAATTTTTTCATAAATTACCTACATTAATACCTACTAAGTATTTTTACAGTTCAAACACCACTTTTTGAGAGAGCGACGACTTAAGCCACTAGTCTAACGGGGCATTGTGTTTTTCAGTTCAAAAACATGATATTTGGGTAATTTAGATTAATAATTGTATTACCTACAAAGTTACCTACAAAATTACCTACTATTACCTACCGTATTCAAAAATGTAAATTTTGCCGTGTCTTTCAACTGAAAAGCATACCATCAAAACCATTATATATTATGATATTTGTAAATCATCAATATCTTGTGAAATTTTTTCCATATCTACATGAACATAAATATCTTGTGTGGTTCTTGCATCTGCATGACCTAAAATATATTGAACATAGTGTATTGGTTTTCCGATTTCTGCAAGATGTGATGCAAAATTATGTCGTAAACTATGATTTGTAAATTTTTCAATACCAAGAAATTTACAATGTTTGATAATTGATTCTCTTAGTGTCGTACCATCATGATAATGTTTACCATTTAATTTTGTAAAAACATAAGTTTCTTCATTGTGTTTTTTACCAAGTTTTCTAAATTCAATTGTTTGTGTATCATACCAGGTTCTTAAAATATCAATTGCATCTTTATTGAATATATAAGTGATACGGTTTCTTTTTGATTTGGTTGAATCTCTACCATATGAACCATCATCAAGTTTAGTTATTGCACCGTTTACATCAATTCTTCCAGTATCAATATGTATATCTTTCCATCGTAGTGCAAAAAGTTCACCTGTTCTTAATCCAGAATATGCCAAAATCCAAAATGCTGGTTTTAGTCTATGATCAAAAGTATTCAAAAAAGATTTCATATCTTTGTTTTTTATTCTATCTTTTTGCTTATTAATTATTGAAGGGATTTCAACATTAGGAATATTTATAATTGCATTATAATTTTGTGCATGTTTCAATACCTGGTTGATTATATCTCTATATTGTTTTACCGTATCAGGTGCAAATTGTTCTGCAAGTTCATTCATATATCTTTGAAGTAACCAATAATCAATATCTTTTACTTTTATATTTTTTGGAAAGTATTTTAATATTCTATTTTGCTTATATTTCTTTTCATCAATTGTTCTTCTTGATAATTTTTTTTGTGATGGTAGTTTATTGAAATCTTTCATAAACCATATAAAAGATTGTTCTGATGCTCTTATATTCGTACCAGAATTAATTTCTTCAAATACTTTTTTTAAAAAATTTTCTGCATCATTATATTCTTTGAACATACTTCTTTTTTTTGTTCCATATCTATCTGGTTTTGATATTGCTTTATAATAATAAAGAATTGATCCATCTGGTTTTATTCTTTTTTCTTTGTAAATTAATCCATATTTAGTTTTCATTTTTTCATCCTAAGTGTTTTTTTATCTGGATAGTTTGACCATAATAAAACATCATCTGGTGCAATACTCTTTTGTGCAATATCAACTGCATCAGAATCATATTTTAACCAGGTGGGATTATGTTTTTCAAATGGATATGTTTTTATGCATTGAATTGCCATACCAATATATTGATTTGGATCAAGGGGTATTGGTTCTTTTAATGCTTGATTATTATAAAACCAGGAATCATTTTCTTTTAATATTTCAACTATTGATAAACCATTTGTATCTTCAAAATTCTTTCTTCTAAATGACATAATAGCACCGATTCCAGTTCTCATTGGTGTATTTATTTGAAATATAACACGGTCATTTTTTGCTATTGGTGAAATTTTATTTTTACACATGTTATTTGTTTGTGCTTGAACAATTATTACTTCACGTGATTGTGTCTTTTGTCTTGACCAATAAATATAATCTATTGGTTCATCGATACTATCAAGTGTATATTGACTTTGTAAATATACTGGTACACGAACTGGAAGAATTGAATTCATTTTTCTAAAAAACATTTCAGTTAATTCAATAGGATCAGTTATACCAACTTGATTATTTGTAAAAACATTTGATTGTGAATCAAGGAAATATGAAGTTGACACACCGTAATATTGGCATAATAAAACAAGGTCATGAATAAGTAGATGATGTTCACCGTTTTCAACTGATGATAACCAGGAATTACTTTTGCCAATTGCGTTTGCAACTTCAAGTTGTGATTTTGATATTTTTTGTCTGAATTGTCGAAACCGTTCACCAATTTCAACTTTTAACAAATTTGTACTTTGATTACTTTCCATTATCCATACCTTAATTCAATTTATAGTAAATATGTTATACTAACTTTTAATATTTTTCTAACTTAGAAATTAAGATAATTCCAATAATCCAGGAAGAATTCCAACAATACTTGATTTTAATAATATATTTCTGATATTATCAAAATAATTGTATATTTCTTATATTTTCAAAATTTTCAAAATTTTCAATTTATTGGAAAAATACATAAATAATACAACTTAGTGTGATTGAAAGGGGGGGGATAAATGCAAAAGGCAATAACAAATAAATGGGTTGATGATTCATCTTTTTATAAACCATCTGAACTTGGTGAAATTCTTGGTAGATCACCATTAACCGTTAGAAAATGGATTACCGAAGGATCAAAAGGTGTAACGTTAGATGCATTTGAAATTGGTACTGGTGATAAAGAATCTTATATGATTCATGGTTTAGCAGTAAATAAATTTCTAGCAAATAGACGTTTAAAAAAGAATCCAATAGATGATGATGAAAAATACATAATTGAATAAAGGGGAAAAAATGACATTACAAAAACGTGATGAAAGAGATATTGCCATTGATGAACTAGAAATTGAAATTGAAGAACTTGAAAATAAAATAATAGAAATAAAAAGTTATCCATTAACAATTGGTCTTGTTCATGGATCATTAGTTTCAAGAAAGCAACAACTAGCAAAGGCAGATAACAAATTAAATAAATTGCTAAATAAAAGGGGAAAAAATGAATCAAGAATTTGAATATAATGATTCAGTTGTTTATTTAAGCAATGATCAGATAAATGAATACCTGGAACAAGCACACCAAAGAGATATGCAGAAACTTGAAAATGGTGAACTTGATGATAAGGATATTCAATACATAGAAACAAAAAAGGAAAAAAAATATAGATTGCTTGGTGATAAATTGTTTCATCAAGCATTTGAAAGGAAAATGAAATGAAGAAACATGAATTATCAACAATACATACTGAAACTTTAAATGACTATAAAGAATTAATTAAAGAATTAAATCTTAAATCTCAAAATTGGTATGAAGAATACAAAAAAATGCTGTTTATCAATGAAAGTTTATCTGAACATTTACGTTATGTAGATAAATCAATCTTTGAATGTAAACAAAAAATAAATGATCAAGAATTGATTATTTCAAAATTAAGGAATGAATTAGAAGAAATTTATAAAACATGCAAAACAAACATTAATATTGAAAAGATTGAAGAAGAAAAAGGATAAAAAAAGGGGAATTGCACATACAATTCCCCATTTCATTAAATACAACTTAGCGTGATTGAAAGGTTATAATCAATGAATAATTACATTATACATAATTATATTGACAATAGAAAAGAGTTGATTTCATATCTTCAAAAAATCAATTACTTGAATCCACATTACCTTGTTCGAGATATTGAAGATCAACATTTATCAAATTATGAATTCATAAACAATGTAATCCTGGTGGCAAGTAATAATTCAGTAAACTTATCTGGAAAGACATATAATTTTGCTGGAATGTTCAGAAAAGTATTATCAAATTTAAGAATTCATTCTTTTTTTTGCAACAACACACATCATGGATTGTTTAAAACTTTGAATAATAAAGATTGTGGTTTTTTCAAAAAAGAACTGTTTGATTATTTCTCAGATAAACCAGAAATGATTGAAAAATATACAAATTTATTCTTTGAAATTAATTCTGGTGTAAAAATGAACACAGATGTGGCATTTAGAAATCATGAACAAGATTTAAATATATTAAATATTAATTTAAATAATATATATATTAATCATGATCATGATAATTATAAAAATAATATTTTTTTTAGTCAACATTTAAAAAAATATTTTAATGCTAATTATGACAAAATGCCAAAAATGGATAAAGAGTATTTATCTTTATGTGATGTTTCATTTTATGAATCTTTATCAAATGATCAAGATCAAGAAAATCATGATGAAGATAAACAAGATAAAGTTTTACCAGTTTCAATAAACGGTGATAAAGCAAAAGAGATTTGGAAAAATACAGTTGATGTATTGTGTACACAAGAATCAAGTTATAGACATTGGTTATCTGGTACTACTGCATATGATTATGATTACCAGGATCAAAAGTTTTTAGTTACTTGTGCAACAACCTTTTGTAAAGAAATGATTGAAGAAAGAATGAAAGGTGAAATTGAAAAATTACTTTCAAATCAATTAGATAAAGAAATGGAATTAGAAGTATTATGAATCAAGAAGAAATGAACCAATATTATAAAAAAATTCATGAATATTTAAGAAAAACAAGTGAAAATTTATATGTTGAATCAGAATATTTAAAAATTAAATGGTATTGTGGGTGGTGTGAATCTTTTATACCAATTAATGACATTGAACAAAAAAGATATAAAACATTTATAAAAAGTAAAAGTACATTAAGCATGATGCAAGATGATAATTTTTTTATAGTTTGTTTGAAATGTGTTGATAACTTTGAAGAAATTAAATCTTTGAAAGAAGTATAAAACGATCTATTAAATAAAAATAAAAATAATACAACTTAGTGTGATTGAAAGGAGTGGTAATTTTGACTGAAAAATTAAAAGTATTTTCAATGTTTACTGGGATTGGTGGGTTTGAAGAAGGATTAAAAAATTCAAATATAGAACATGAATTAATTGGTTATTCAGAAATTGATAAATATGCAATAAAAATATTTGAAAAACATTATAAAGGGGTAAAGAATTATGGTAATGCAACTAACATTCAAGGGGATGAAATCAAAGACTTTGACATCCTGGTTGGTGGATTTCCTTGCCAATCATTCAGTCTGGCAGGAAACAGGAAAGGATTTCACGATACAAGGGGAACACTCTTTTTTGATATCGCAAGGATTTTATCCATTAAGAAACCTAAATACTTGGTGCTTGAAAACGTTAAAGGTTTGTTATCTCACGACAAGGGGGAAACCTTTTCCAGAATACTTACCGTTCTTAGCGAATTGGGGTATCAAGTTGAATACAGGGTACTTAATAGCAAACATTATGGAGTGCCACAAAATAGAGAAAGAATCTTCATTACAGGATATCTTGGAAAATCAAGTGGATCTAAAATATTATGTATCTAAAAAATTAATGAATACATTAATCAAACATAAAAAAAGAAATATTGAAAAAGGAAATGGATTTGGTTTTTCTTTGGCAGATAGAAATGGAATTACAAATACTATGCGAAGTAGATATGGAATTGATGGATCAGAAATATTAATTCCTTCAGCTGTTAAAAAGGGTTATGAAACTGCACAACCTGGTGATTCAATTAATTTAAAATATCTAAATTCTAATACCAGAAAAGGTAGAGTTGGGAAAAATATAATAAATACAATGGATACATCAGCAAAACACGTTGTTGTTAAATCAAAATCAGCAGATAAAACGGATATAAGAAGATTAACACCTGTTGAATGTGAAAGATTACAGGGTTTTCCAGATAATTATACAGCTGGTGTTTCTGATTCTCAAAGATATAAATGTTTAGGAAATGCAGTTACCACAAATGTAATTACAGCATTATTTAATCAAATGTTTAAAGATACGGTATATGATAGAACCAAAAGATTATAATGTTTGATAAAAATACCTGGTGAAAATTTGCTTGTACAAGGGGGGTATCACCAGGTATTTCAAAGGAAAAAAATGTTAATGATCTATTTGTGAATTCATAAAACTTCTATTTTGTTCTTCTTGCAATGGTTCTAAATCTCTAATTATTTTATGTAAGATTATAGATTTGGTTCTTGTATTCATTGCAAGTGATTCAAAACAATAATCTAATATTTCATCTATAGTTTTTTTTATTCTCATCTTATTTATAAAAAGATGATCAAACTGTTAATAATCGAGAACTAATCACAACTTGAAAGGTATTAACAGTTCAATCATCCTAACCTAAAACAATACTGGATTATAATTCTAAAACATCAGTAACCAGCATTTTTTTAATTATAGCAAACTAAAAATATATTTTCTTTTTTTATAAAATTACATTCTAAATTCCAATAGATTATAAATGTTTAGAATTTACCGTACCAGGACAATTTCAAATTAAGCTTTTTAGAACTACGGTATAAAGGTAATACGTTATGATTTGACATGATATATTATGATATGCTATCATATATACATATGGTTATAAATAAATAAACAACTTAGTGTGATTGAAAGGGGGTGATAA
>VTLG01009663.1_pt1 | contig 22688 bp, 28 predicted proteins | sample 4694571 | NCBI WGS metagenome assembly VTLG01 (sample SAMN12604809, study PRJNA352737) | marine metagenome | biome: ENVO:00000447; feature: ENVO:00000209|ENVO:00000569|ENVO:01000036; material: ENVO:00002151; isolation source: viral sequences binned using virsorter ...
AAGAAACTATTATATGTTTCTACTTGTTTTAAATATTGTTTGTATGTATTAGGATTAGGATCACAACCGATATATTCTTCAGCGTCACTAGTAAAGAAACCTGCAAGTCTATCGCCCCAACCACATGATGTATCTAATACTCTTTTAGCATTTGTCATCTGATAGATTGTCTTTGCTACATTAGGTTTAAATTGTGTTGCGATATATGTACCTAATCTAAAAGCAGATATGTAACTCTTATCATCTAATCTGCCACCTCTTAATTCTGTCTTACCATCTACCTCTACAGGTTTCATGCCATTGATACCACGCCATATAGGACCTAGACAACGCCATATATCTTTTGCTGTACCATTCTCCCATACATCTATAGGTGCTTTGAAACCAAAACTACCACAATTCAATCTTAAATGTTGATGAAAGTAATTTGATATGTCATTGAAATTAGATGGTGCGTCTATGATACCTAGACCGTGGTCTTTAAAATTATATTTGTAATCATCATACTTTTCTTTTACATTTTTTTCTAATAGTTCTACAGGTTTTACAAACTCCCATACATCTTGTTTCTGTAAAGATTTAAATGCTTGACGCATTGCCTCGTATGAAATCTCCTTTAGAGGAAACTTTGGTCTATTGTCTGCAATATATTGTGCCAAATCTTCTCTAAATTTTTCTTTACCTATTTCATTTGTAATGGTTTCAAACGTTTGTTGATCCATTATAGGTAATTTATTTTCGTCTGCGTATTTACTTAACTGACTCATTGTTCCATTTCTTTAATAACCAATATATAAAACCATATATCATTATAACATATCCTATTGATAAAATCAACTCCATTTATTTACCTCATTTCCATAACTATCCCAACCTTTTCTTTGTTGTCTAGCAAACAATTCTATGTATGGTCCTTGCAATAGATTCTCTATATGACTATACATAACATCTGGTTTACGACTATGCTCTCTACGTTTTTCTACTATCAATTGAGGTACTGACTTACTGATTCTTTTAGGTTTACCTTTTGTTGCAAGTAAACACATTTCAGGATTACCTCTAGTCCAGTAACCTAAACCTGTAAAAAATCCATCTGATTTCATATTTGTTTTCGCCCACGTAAAGGCTACGGTCTTGTATTTAAATCCCCATGCCTTTATCACTTCAAATGCTTTATCTAATAAAGGATCAATAACCCACATTAATAAAACTGAATTGTCATTTGCTATATTGTTTACAGGCATATTACATATATCTTTAAACGTCATAACACTATAATGTTTTTCAGGACTTCTATCTTTGCCCTTATCAGAATACGTTTTAAATGACCACGGTGGGTCAGCATATATTACATTATACTTTTTAGATATGTCCATAAGACTAGTGCCATAATTAAAAATGTTGTTGTTTTTATTCTTGTCATTGCAATACGTTGACCTGCTTGAAAAGCAATGAATACGGTCAAATACAATAATAGTAATACATCTATCATCCGAAAAACGCCTCTAGCGTTGCCTCACGTTCTAACTTCCACCCTATCGAGTCAAGTATAAACTTTAGAGGATCAGTAAATGTTTTTTCAAATTGTGTATCGTAATCTACGTATTTGTGTAAATCAAATTCATATGGTATCTTTGTAGAGAAAGATATTACGGTATCTTTAACCGTGTTTGGTTGTTTCAACATCAAAAATTTTATCTTATCACCATCTTTTATAATAGGATATTTAGCAGATAATCTATGTTTGTTTATGTTATGATTGTATATTAGGGCGCCTTTTACATGAATAGGTGTGCCTTTCTTATAGATTGAATTACTATCAACATATCGGTTGACGTTATTACAACTTCTAGGAAAGGCAACCTCCTCTGGCGAGAGTGTCTTAAATACTTCTTTGAAATCGTTGACAAATTTTATTAGAGCGTCTTCGCTGTCATTCATAATTACACGAATAGCATCCTTAATCTTACCACGACAGACTTCAGGTGTAGATGATTTAACTGCTTCAACACCCATAATTTTTAGTTTAGGTATATCATATTGTACGCCTTCTTCATCAAATACATTCATCATATATCTTTTTTTAGCAACCCATATACCTTTGTTAGCAATTGCTTCTCGTTTCATAATCATTTTTTGTTGATAAGCATTTACATAATGAGCAAGATTTTGATAACTATCGTCAATAACTTTTTGTATTTTATCTTCGGCTGCTTTGTTTAGAAACTCAACTATTTGTTTTGTTGATTTACCTTTACAAACTTTTTCAACAAGTGTATCAAGTTTTAGATAGATTGAATCTGTATCAGACGCCACAACATAGTTCTTATTATCTGTGCCTAGTAACTTATTCATAAATCTATTTACATCACGTTCTACCCAACGAATAGACAACTGACCACCTAGTGTGATTGCCTCTGCCTGTTTTACATCAAAGTATCTGAAATACTGATTACCTATCGCCCCGTAAGCAGAATTGAGCGAAATCTTTTTTGCCATTTGAATATTATGGCAACGAGAAATCTCGTTTGAATAGATTGGGTCTTTTGTTTTTTGAAATTCTTTTTTAGCTTCAATTGCTTTCTTTTTATATACAACACGTTCGGTGTACATCTTCTCCATGAGTTCAGGTAAGAAACCTTGTTTATCTCTTTTAAACATTGCGCCGTTTGGTGCAATCGCAACGTTACGATCTTTTGCCCATTTGAGATTTAGTTTTTCTTCTAAAAAGTTTTCTACGCCTACTGCTTTAGGTTCTACACCAATAAACATTTCTGGCGATATATTGTACTGCATAATTAAATGCGGATACAAACTATTTAAATCAAACGAAACAATCCAGTTATGTAAACCTAGTTGTGGATCTTTTACATATGCACCTTCGTATTGTGAGTCTTTTATCTGATCTTCTCTAGGTGGTATGATAATATTTTTTGTAAGTAAATGATTATAGATGATTGTATCCCAACATCTTACTTGTGAATAAACATCTGTATAGTTTACCTTGTAATCGTATGCCATAGTCAAGCATAACTCAATCAATTTCATTTTGTCTTCGAGTCTATCAACAAGTTCTACGTCTTGTATATTATACTCTACAAACCTTTGGTAATCTTTTGTGTAGAAATCTTTAAACGTTTCATATGGATTATCTAATTTCTGTTCGCCTAGTTCTACCTTGGCAATATAATTTAGTTTATAACTTTCTTGTCGGACATATGTAAACTTTTTATACAGATCAAAATAATCTAGTACAGATAGACCTAATATATTCCAGTATTGTTGATTCTTTTGACCAAGTTGTATTCTATCTGCATTGACAAAATTCCATGGCGACATTTTATTAATAGTATCGTTGTCAAAGATATATCTCATTCTATTCATAAGATATGGTAGATCAAAAAATTTTACATTCCAACCTGTTAATATGTCAGGATGATTCTTGCACCAAAACTTTAGAAACTCAAGCAACATGTGCTTTTCGTTTTGACATTTTACATAAGTTACGTTTGCCTTTTTAGAAATAAAGTCACCTGTACCCCATGTAATAATCTGTTTGTTGCTGTGATTTTTTATAGTGATACAGATAATCGTTTCTTTTGCAGTATCTGGATCGGGAAAGCCGCCTTCACACTCGGTTTCTATATCAAGTGTGAATATCTTAATATAGTCTTTGTTCCACCTCATCTCGCCTTTGTATTCGTCAGCGATATATTGATAATGGTATCTATTCATACCAAAGATTTTATACTCTGGTATCGTGCTGTACTCACTATAGAAATGTTTTGCTTTTGATATAGAATCAAATCGCTTTTCTTTTAGATTAGTGCCGTCTAGTGTTTTGTATTTTGATTCTTCTTTTGTAGGTAGATATAGTTTAGGACTATAATTGATACGACTTAAATAAGATTGACCATTGTTGACACCTCTAATGAGAAGTTTACCTTTATATTCTACAACATTTGTATAAAAACTACTCGCCAAATTCATATCCTATTATAACATTAAAAGACAATAAAGTCAATTACGTAATCAGTTTTGATTTAGGTGTAACTATCTGACCTGTATTTTGTTGATATGCACCAATCATATTGTCGTCTGGTGTAGTGTCAGTAATTATATTTGCCTCTTTAATATGTATAACTTCATCCTTTGTGTACGGTATGTAAGGATGAAATCCTATTTGCATAGGTTTGCCAGGTTGTCCTTGCATTGGTATCAGTACAAAAGGTTTCTTTAATGCCACATGATTTGCTCTATCGCTTTCTTGTGGCGTACCTATAACGTCCTCTCCAGATGAGAGTCTGTACAATCTAATCATAATATACTCCTATTCAGTTTTGTTTTCTTCAGTTGATTGTTTCTTGCCGATGTTATATTTTGCTTGCAAATTCCATTCGTTCTTTTCTTTGAAAGCAATAATTTTGATTTGTGATAAAGGTGCTTTGTTTTCAGCAGCCTCTGGTTTTACTATTGATAATAAGTTCCAGTCTTGTAATAAAACTGATATTGTGTTACGTCTTTGAACATCATTCTCAACTAACGTAGCTTTCTTACCATCTAAAGCAAAAAGTTCTTTGAAATGTACTATGTAATATTTACCTTGTTTATGTAGTATGTGGCAACTTTGAAATAATGTCTTATCTTTTCTACTTGCTACACCTATTCGGGACAAAGTCTCCCTTATTTTTAGAAAGTCATCTGGCTGTTTGAGTGTAACCTCTAACATCTGCTCAGGTGACCAATTAAATTCGTCACTCATCTTTTTCTCCCACCCTTATCAAGTTTTTCCTTGATAAGATTCAATTGTTTCTTGTCCAGTATGTCAAGGGCTACCTTTGCTTTTGAATTGCTATAACCATAATATTCTTTTACATACTCTAAATTTTTAGATTTAGTAGTTGTAGTCCACTTACCACCAAACCTTTTTCTCTTACGAATACTATTTAGTAGAAAGTGAAATTGTAAACGCTTGCTGAGGCTGTGATGAAAATTCATCTCATTTGCCATCATTATAGCGTCAACGTGTTGCGATAAACAACGATTGATAACATAGGGTGGGTACTTCTTTTCCCATGTAAGGTCATCTCCGTCAAGTAGATTGACCTTTGACCAGTTAATGGCATTAAGGTAATCAGATAGTTTATATTCAATCATATATTACTTACGTTTGTTTTTGTTGCCTCTCATATAGTGGTCAGCAGGTTCGTAATCCCAACGCATTCCGTGATGACCTCTAATGTCAGCCCAAAACATTCGTGCTCTAACTATAAGTTTTCGCCAAAGTGTTCTTCTTGCCATTTCTCTCCTCATTTAAATTTACATTCTGCCATGATCTGTGTCAGGCACGCAACCATATTTATCTCATGGTCAGCCACAAAGGCTGATTTATATTGGTAATCAGCAATTGTTAGAACGGCAACAGGAATAGATTGTGGTTGTAGATGTTTGTATAGTATTTCATAGATACTTGAAAACAAAGATGATGGATCTTTATCAAGGTTTTGAACAACCCATTTTCTCATATCACTAAACTTTTTCTCTTTTAGAAATGAAATCAATTGTTTATTGTTTATTTCTGATAAAGATACAAGTATACCACTATCTATCTTACCTCGTACAGAATAACGTTGTAACTCGTTTATTGTTCTTCTAAAGTCTGGATAGTGTCTTTGTATTAGTTCAGCAAGTACTTTGTTATCATACTCTATATTTTCTGCCTTTAATAGTTCGCCTAGACGTTTCATAAACGCACTAGCAGTTTTTACTTTCTGACCATTAGTAATACGAAAATCAATAACGGTACAACGACTATGTAATGCAGGTATAATTTTGTTTCTAAAATTACAAGTAAATATAAATCTACAATTCTTGTAAAACGTTTCAATAAAATTACGTAACGCAGGTTGAACACTATCAGCGTTCATGTAATCTGCCTCATCTATAATAACGACTTTATGTGTATTAGACTCGTCTAGCGATACGGTAGACGCAAAGTTTTTGATTGTAGTACGTAAGGTATCAATATGTCTACCTTCATCTGAACCATTGATGATTATGTAATCAGCACCTAGTTCTTCACACAAGGCACGAGCAACCGTTGTCTTGCCCGTACCTGCTGTGCCTGAAAGGAGAAGATTTGGTATTTCTTTTTGTGAAAGAAACTTTGTAAAAGTATTTTTTAAATCTTCAGTTAAGATACATTCTGATATTTTTCGTGGACGGTATTTTTCAACCCATAGAAAATCTGACATATAACCTCACTTAAAATGATGAGTCAGCTTCTAAAGCAATCCAGTATTGTACGTGTACCTTCTTGTTTTTGAAATGAGCAATCTTTGCTTTTGATAATGCAACATCATATTCGCCAGGAATAATTTTCATATTCTCAGCCTTGATATATGCAGTAAACTCTATATCAGTTTCGCCAACTACTATAGATGATTCGTTAGAGTTGCTATTCTTTTTATCCAATGCAACAAGTTTGATCTTACCACCTTCGCCTTTAAATGCAATATCAGGTAGACTCAAGTTAGTATATAACTTTTTAACAGATTCAAAAGCGTCATTCGTTAATGTAAACGATACGGTCTTGTCTGGCATTGTAATTGATTTAGATGGATATCTCAACGTTGATTTGTCAGCAAAAGCATATCTCGCTGATAAACTAGATTTCTCATCTTGTATTTTTAGGTTTGAAGAACCATTAAAATTCAATACAGGTTTTGTAAAAGAATCTAATGCTCTTAAAAACTCTGGTAAATCATATACACCAAATTCAGTTTCAAACTCATCTTCAACATCGGCTTCTGCCATGATGTTTTTCATAGTTGAAACCGTAGATAGTTTCTTACCAGGTTTAAATAGTATATTAGCATTTATATCACTAAAATTTCTTAATATACTAATAGTATTATCACTTATTTTCATTTCATCTCCTTATCATAATTTAATAATAGTATAACATAGTGTACCGCTTTCAACAGGTCGGCACGGTTGTGTCCATTCTTTTTGCCATATCTACACAAATATTTAATTGCATTTGCATGGCAGAAATCTTTTCCGATTTTAAGTGTCTTTAATAAATCTAAAACTTGAAAACCTTTTTGGTCACTTGAATAGTGTTGACCATAAGTTGATTTAATATAATCACCAATCTCTTTTAAGATTTTATCTTCATTGTATTTCATAATATAATTGTAACATTAATTTGTAGATTTGTCAACCTTTGTCTGTAAATATTTTAGTACGTTTTCAGGACTAGATACATCATATGGATCCTCTATAACGTTATCATCTTTACCAGGTTCAACAAACATCTCCTCAATAACAGAATCATTTATAATCATAGCATATCTCCATGATCTCATTCCAAAACATCTATCTCGTTTTTCAACAAGCATATCCATTGCGTCTGTAAATTCGCCATTACCATCAGGTATGACTTTAACATTTTCTAGTTTTTGATTTTGTGCCCAAGCATTCATAACGAAAGAATCATTTACTGACATACAATAAATTTCATCTATACCATGTTCTTTAAAAACATTGTGTAGTTTTTCAAACCCAGGTAATTGTTGTAGTGAACACGTAGGAGTAAATGCACCAGGTAATGAAAACAATATAACTCTTTTATTTCTGAAATAGTCATCAGAAATTTTAGTGTCCCATTCTCCTAGTTCTCTTACTCTAAATTTAATTGATGGTACTTTATCACCTTTTTTCATAATATTTTCTCCTTATAATAATTACATTATATACTAATCAAGTCAAATTGTCAATAGGCTATATGCCTTGTAAACGTGAGTCTTTTGATGTGATATTTTTAGTTGCTTTAGGTCTTGCAACCGAATCTTTTGATCGTTTTCTTAATACAGCTTGAGCAGATTTTTTTGCTCTTGCTTCTTTAATAAACTTTGTTAGGTCCCATTTGAAATTCATAATATAATTATTTATACGTGCTATGCGTTTGAAACATAGCACGTATTGGTTTTTTATTTGATTGAGATAGTTCTAGGTTTTTTATGTTCTGGAACAATTCTCTCTAATGCAACCCTTAATAGGCCATCTTTTAGTTCAGCGCCTTTAACTTCAACGTCTTCAGCGATTGTAAAAGACTTTTTAAAGTATCTTTTAGCGATACCTTTATGTAAGATTTCGCCTTCAGAGTCTACTTTAGTTTCTTTCTTCTCATCTTTTTTAGACTCGATAGATAGAACACCGTCCTCAAGGTTTACGTTTATGTCTTTTTTATTATAACCAGCAAGTGCGATTTCAATATCGTACTTGTTCTTATCCTGTTTTACTATATTGTAATGTGGATAAGCCGATGTTTGGATATGATCTAATTGATGGTCAAACATTGATTCAAAATGTCTGAACGTATCGTCAAATCCTACGGTTAGTGGTCTTAATTGATTGAAAATTGATAGTGCTTTATTGGTCATTGTAACCTCCTTATGTTAAGCAAAGTTAATTTTCTGACAACCCTATTAGGCATTGTCTATTATTATATAATAATTATTTATATAATTTCAAGCGCCAGTTTCCTTTTATCACGGAGTTAAACTGGCAAAGATCACCGAAATGTGGGCAGTTTTAACTAGTCTTATTGACCATTAGAGTACTGCCCTAACTCATCTATACCCCTACTAGGTCTTACGAATTGCCTTGTAGTAATAATATATATAATATCAACAGACGGCATAGAATATCTAAATTTTCTTTACTTTTACACCTTTTACGTACTTGTAACCTAACATCTCATCATTTGCTTTTTGAGCTTTTCTGATTATTTTAGCACGTTCTTTTGCTTTCTCACGTTTGATTTCAGATGGTTTTGAAAAGTATCTTTTATTTCTTATATCTTTAATGATACCTGCCTTTTGTACTTTCTTTTTAAGTACTCTCATGGCTTTCTCTAAATTACCACCTCTTACTTCAACGGTTATACTCACTAGTCCTTCCTTTCTTTTGTTGGTACATACACAGGAATTTTATCTTCACCTAAATCTAGGTCGTGGTATGTATTTGGTTTGTAACTTTTATAATCAGGTGCAGGTGCATGGCCTGTTACACCTTTCTCAATATCTTCTTTTGTATAAGCAGGTTTCTTACTCTTATCTAAACTACCTAGAACAGCAGCAGAACCAGGTTTTAATTTCTGTACTTTGCCACCTTTTTCTAAAAATTTTTTCATCATATCATCACGCTCTTTTTGTGACATCTTTGGTTTCTTATCTTCTATATCATATATTGCCATTTTTTTCCTCATCTATTAAGTGTGGCATTTCAATCCATGTCAATTCAACACCTTCATGTTTAGCAAGTTTTGCCCATGTAGGAAAGTAATGTTTCCATTTAGTATGATAATCGTTATACTTAATCATATTAGGATGATATAATATAATAACTATTTTTTCTAATCTTATTTGCCCATTATATATTTCATGTAATGCTTTTGTCATAGGGTCACCGATAGAAGCCTTACCAGTAGATATGATCTTAACAAGTGTGTTAGGACCTTCATACTCTTTTGCCTTATCTTTTAAAATTTTATTTTGAGCGTCTGTAGAATAATCAATAAAATTTTGTGGTCTATTTTTTAGTTCTTCCCATTTTGCATGTTCAGTACCAACTCTTTGTTTAATTCTAGCCTTTTGTTTAGGTGACCAGTTTTCATTATTAAGATAACTATTTACTGCCGTTGTACTCTTATCTGTTTTTTTATAAATTTCTAAAGCAGTTTTTACAGCGTCATCTTCATTTGTTTCAAGTATGGTTTTCTTATCTCTAGGATTTAAATACTGACCTAATATTCTTATTTCTAAATCTGACCATTTGCCATGTACACTACTAGGTATCTCTAATACTCTAACTTTAAAACCTAGTTTTGATTTAAGAGTAGCATGCCACGTATGATTACCGCCTATAACTAAACGTACATAACGACCATTATATAAACGGTTGTTTAATACTACAACTAATAATTTTTGACCTGTGTCTTCTTCTAATCTATCTAGGTTACCATAGTACTGATCTATTTTATCAGCAAGATTTTTTAAGTGTTCACCACTTGTCTTATTTCTTATTTGTAAGAATACTAGATTGTTTAATACACTATCAGGTCTTAATTTTGATTTGTTATTAGACTCAACCTCATTTGTTAAATCCATTTCATGTATATTGACACCAGCAACTGAATTGTTTTTTGTAATATCATCAGCAACTGCCTTCATCATTTTATCATTAATAACTTCTTTTACCTTACCAGGTATACCATTGCTTTTGTTATAACTTAAAGCATTGTTTTCTGCATTATTCTTTTTTAATATATCATTTTCCCAGGCCTTCATATTCTCATAACTTGAATCTGTAAGCACAATATCTCTTACAACTTGACCTTTACTAATCGCCGAAAGTAATTCTGTATTTTTTGATGACGTTGTATAGGTATCAGGAGTTTGTTCTGCCCCAGCAATACCATAATAAAATTTATTGTTTACAACATTGGTTAACTTATAACCCCAAGGTTGTCCTTCTTTGTACATCTCTATATTATTTGTTTTCATTATTCTCCTTGTAAATTAACTTGTGGCCATTTCTGGCCACAAGCGGACTTACACTATGGATAGATTTAGACAGAAAAGTCATCTTCACTATCTTCCTCACTATCATCGGATTTCTTTTCTGATAATATCTCAGCCTCTTCAGCCGCCTTCTTATCAGAAAGAATCTGTTCTACTGAAGCACCACTATCAACTTTAGTGTACAGGTCTGTAAATGATGATTTAGTATCTTCATCAAATCTATTTGTACAAACTGATATAGCCTTCATTTTGTTTTTAAAGATTCCATATGCCTCAGCAATGTGGACTAGTCTTCTCGTTGAGATAATCTCATCACAACCGCCATCAATATAAGTTTTTCTGATAACGTCAGCCCAAGTCACTAGATTGTGAGCAAACTTTTGATCTCTTTTACCTGCACTAGCAAGTTTTTGAGCAACAATTTTTTCTTCTACTTTAGCAGTAGGATATTGTTGTTCAAATGTAACAGGAAATCTTTCAAGGAATGCCTCGTTAAGTACATTAGTACCGATAAACTTACCATCATCACTACCTTGACCTTTAGTGTTAGCAGTAGCAATCACATTGAAGCCAAGTTTAGGTTTAACAAACTTGTTTATCTTTTTAACATAGACACCAGAACCTTCAAGGATAGGTTGTAAACACATTATTTTATTACTTGCAAGGTCAATCTCATCAAGTAACAGAATAGCGCCTCTCTCCATCGCCTCAATTACAGGACCATTTTGCCATACGGTCTGACCATCTTTAAGTCTGTAACCGCCAAGTAAATCGTCCTCGTCTGTTTCAATCGTAATATTACATCTAATCATTTCACGTTTTGATTCAGCACATGCCTGTGTAACAGCAAGTGTCTTACCATTACCAGATAATCCTGTGATGAATACTGGATAAAACTTTTTAGATTTTACGATATTTTTAATATCTGCATAATTACCAAAGTTTACGAAATCAGTATCTTTGGCAGGTACTACATTGTCGGTCAATGAAGACACAATATAAGCAGCCTTTGATTCGTTTGAAACTTTAGTATCTGTAGTTTCGGTTGTATCAGATTCAACATTGTCAACATTAAGAGTATAAACTCCTCTATCAACTTTAAATTTATCTGATTTTAACCAAGAAGGATTTTTGATTACCTTCTTCTTTACAAGAGCATTAATCTCAGCCCTAGTAACCGTATCTTTATTATACTTATCTTTAAGTATTTTGATAACGGATTTTTGTGTTTTTGATAACTCAATCATTATATAAGTCCTTTCATATTTAAGTTATACTTTATGCTATCATTATTTGCATTAAAAGTCAAGCATAAAAAAGCGTTGTATTCCCTCATTTTTATGCGATCCTCTTAATGAAATTCTGTAATAATACTCTGGAATTAATACGATTCTTCATACCTGACATAAACATCTTTTTAAGAGTTCTCTTGTTGGTTGTATCTTTATCATTCTCAAATGTATTATTTCTGACTCTAGTACCTGAATTGACATAAAAGTACACGTCATAAGCAGTATCATAGTCAGCAATAAATTTATCTTTGTTAAACATTTTTCTAGCAAGTAATTCTTTGCCGTATGGTACATTTAACATATATTGTAATTCTCTATATTTTGATACTAGATAGAAACCGATCAATTGTAAATCATATTTCTTTTTTAAGTATCTTAACATAACACTTGTGAAATCTCTTTTATCTCTCCAGTAACTATGAGCAGGTACATATCTGCCATTTAGTTTCAAATGCAATTCGCCAGATTTAGGGTGGTGCATTGAGTTTGAAGCACCATCTGTTAAAGTAACAAGAGCAACTTTATCTGTTTTGTAATCAGTTTTAAATTTTTTAATTACATGATCCATTGCAACAAGTGACTCATTAAGTGGTGTAGATGATAGATAATAATCACCTGAAATACTAGGTACTGACTCATCTTCTAGGTGTCTAGTTCTCCATGAGTAATAATCACCAAAGTACAATGCAGCCCTATGTAATATCTGAGCAGTTCTAGTAAAATCTACTTTTGATTGTTTATGTGAAAACAATTGTACAAGTTTTGTAGAAGCGTCAGGTCTAATTGATTTAGGTGTCACATTGAAACCTGATTGACTATAATTATCTTTTTCTTCTCTATGATTATTCATAAAAGCATATACTGAAAAAGGTATATTAATCTTTTTAACAAACATAGTAAGGTTGATTAGTTGTTCAACCGTAGCAAGAATATGTTTTTGCATTGAACCAGACCAATCAAGTAATAAAATCATACCGTGATTTTTTTGATTAGGTACGGTTGTAATTTTTTTGAATATGTCTTCAGCAAATTTATAACTATGTAATTTTAGAGGATCAATAATACCTGTTTTATCCTGTGAAGCACGAGCATATAACTTGGCATTTTTTTTCATCTCAAATTCTTTAACTAAAAAGTTAACAACATTAGCAGACTCTCTAATAAACTTATCAGTTTTTAATTTTGCCTTACCGATTTGTTGTTTACTATAACTATCATTATGGTGTTTACTATCATAAATCATAATATCTCTAATAAACTTTTGATAAGGAATAATTAATTTTCTTAAATCAACATTTGGCAATTCGCAATAGTCACGTTCTCTAGCCTCACTATCAGTAATACCTTTGATAGCAGTATCCATCTGGTCATTAGTTAGTGATGTAATTTCTGTAGGTAAACCACTTTCACCAGCACCTTGACCGCCAGTAGTTTGAGTAGGTTTTTTTTCTTCATCTGATTCTTTAGACTCTGATTTCTTCTCTAACCATTCATCTAGTTTTTCACTAGTAGTTTTTTCTGATTGTGAGTCTTCACTATCTGATTCTGACTCATCTTTTACTTGACCTTTAGGGTCAGGTTTATACATTTTTTGTAATTCAGGTTTTTTCTGTAATTCTTTTTTACAATACCCTAGTATATCTTCAGCAAGTTTTAACACGTCATCAAAGTTTTTACACTTATCAACAGCGTCAACTAGGATTTTTTCTTTGTTAGTAAATTTGAAATCTAATCTTTTTGAAGATTTATAGTATAGGTTGATTTTATCAATAAGAGCATAACTCATCATGTCCTTATCTTTAGTGCCAAAGAAATTATCTTTAAGCATTTTATCAAAACCTTTTAGATAGTCATCTTTAAGACCAGGATATTTTTTCTGTATAAGTTTATCAATTCTAGCGTCTTCAATAACGTTAACAAATGATTTAAATTCTTTTGATCTTTTTGCCATCTCTTTCCATGAATCAGATGGTGTATATAAAGCATGGGATACTTCATGTCCGACAAGCATATCATATACGTGTTTACATTTTTGTTCTTCTTTAAATACTGGGATTGTTAATATTCTGTTAACTACATCAAACGAAGCAGTTTGTACGGCATTTTCTTGTACTTCAATATTTTCAGTAGCAAGTAATTTTGCAAGTTGCGATTTGTTTTTCATAGTGTCTTTTGTCATAATATACGTCCATGCTATACTAAAACACTATAAAAGTCAAGCGTAGTTTTTGTTGAAAAACAAGGGTTTTTAGGAATAATTTTTAGAACAAAACGAGAACATATGATTTTTTATTTGATTCCTATGAATATAGGCTCATATTTTCTGCCTGGAATGTCAGGTCTTGCGAATCGCCCTACGTAATTTTGAGATTGTTTCTTTTCTGTTTCTGTGCCTTCTAGTGTAGATTGTATCTTTGTTCCTTGTTGAGTTGATAAAGATAACCACCATATCTGTATATCTTTAAATCCTGCCTCAACCATACAATCGTAGGTATCTTCTTCAAAGGTCTTATATGATTTTACATTTGCAACATTGAAACCTGCATATTTACCTGATTTCAGTCCTTTGTATGCGTTTTTAATAGTCTGTAATAAGAAACCATTACGCCATTCATCTTGTGCTTTAAATTTGTTATATGATTGTTCGGGTTCATCACCATATTGTTCGTGTCCTAAATAAGGTGGAGATGTAAATACAAAATCTAAACTATTGTCTTCAGGTATATAAGTTTCTGATCCTTGTTTCAATAGTGTGTATTTTTTGTGAGAGTGACCATACTGATCTCTAATCTTTTCTAAACCTGCATATGTAGGAACACAAGGGTCTGTGCCTATGTAATTTACCCCAGCTGCAATTGCACCCATTAAACGACCACCATAACCCATACTAGGATCCCATACGGTACCTGCTTCTGTGCCTTCTAGTGGTGAGTCTTTATCTACAAATATATCATATAAAGTTGCGGCTGCTGTAGGTCTAAAATTAGATACCATTTGAGTACCACTATATCTTCTCAACATAGCTCTCATATCTGAATCTGTAATTTTGTGTGCTTCTCGTTTTGTGAAGAAAGTGCCTGTAAGTATCTTGTTAATACCTTTTTCTAAATGTTCTTCATCTTCCCATATCTCCATAGGTGTCTTCATCTTACCACATTTAATTGACCATGCGTGGTGCATATACGACCATGCAAGTGTTAAACCATGTGTTGATTGACCTATGATTTTATTCTTTGTATCTAATAAGGTATCTCTATTAAATGACGTAAGTTTATTAAACTCATCATCTCGCCATTTTCTATCTTCAGGATAGTATGGGAATCCTCTATTCTGTTTCCAGTCCTGTATTACTTCTTTTGCGTTTGACATATACGTTACCTGGTAAGGTGCCTTTTGCCCAGCTTGTCTTACCGATTAATTTCATATTCATTTTAACATAAAACTTGTTAGCTGTCAAGTTGTCAGCTCTTACTGATAAGAATACGTCACTAGGGCAATAATCAAAGAAATCGTTTAGTACAGCCTGTGCAGTACCTGATCCTGGCGAATCACTTGCAATCTGGTGTAATACGGTATCGCCTTTTTGTAGTTGTACATCACCTATCTTTTGTCTTCGTTTTGCGTGATGAAAGGTTATCAATATACCATCTTCTAATATCATCTGTTTTTTGTCTATCATACGCTTCATGTAGTCTGTACGTACATGTGGAAACCATTTCTTATGGCTGTAGAATATAGACTTTACTTTCTCAAAATCCGATGGGACTGCTAATATCATCAAACTCCTCTGCTTGTTTCAATAAGTTTTCTAATCTAGGATTGTTATAACAATCTACTACTAAATGTAATCTGTCAAAGTCTGCTTTATTGTGTACAGCATGAGCAGCTGTAACATCTACAAAGTAATACTTACCTACATCTAAATGAAAACAATGCTCTGTCTTCTTTTCCCATAGATAAAAATATACATTTTTACTTGTTCTTAATGGCACGTGTAATCTAACAATCTTGCCTTCTTTTATTTCTTTATCTACTTTGTCTGTATGTTTCTTTATAGTTGTACCTGCTTTTAATCTCATAACTCTTACACGTTCAAACTCTGCTGGTATATGAGATAGTATTTCTTTTAAAGGTAATAGATCAGGTTCTTCATATAGACTTGTCCATCTTAATTCTGCTGGCTCTACATCTGACTTTAGTACACCAGGTTTTAAGATATTACCTATATCGTCACTATATCCTTTTATAGATACAGCATCCCAATCACCTTTTGCATTATATTTTGTTTTTACTGCTGAATACGATAAGTTATCTAAAAATTTTATAGCCGAATCTAATGGCTGTTTGTATTCAGGTAAATCTAGTTCTTTTAAGACTTTTGTTTCCATAACTTTGTGACCCTTTTTATTTCCTTATCTCTCTTTTTTATAGCCATATCTAGTTTTAATTTACTGACTAATTCTGTAAATACTTTACCATACATATGATCTAATTCGTGTTGATAACATCTACTTACAATGCCATCAAATTCTTCTTCTACGGTTTCTAGTTGTTCATTTAAGTATCTGACTTTTACTTTTTGTGGTCTTTCTATATCTAAAAATAGAAAAGGAAAAGTTAAACAACCTTCTTTATATCTTATAGTATCTTTACTAACGTTTGTAATTTCAGGATTAATACATACCCATTTCTTGCCTTTTTCTATATTAGGATTATCACCCATTACAAACAAACGATATGGTTTACCGACTTGATTTGCTGATAGACCTATACCACCATAGTTCTTCATAGTTTCAAACATGTTATTACAAAATTCTGTAATACCTATCTTCTCTTGTTTTTTAAATTCTTCCATATCAAAAGGTACTATACTTGATAAGACTCTTTCATCATTAGGTGGTAATAGTTTGTATATCATGCTGCTATCCTTGTAAAGTTTTTATATTTTTCAAACTTAATTATATTTGTAAATTTATCAAATAGTATATCGCCTTTGTGTGATATAATAAATGTATTTTCATTTGTTAATGTTTTAAGTATTTTAAAGAAGTCTTCGGTACCTTGACCATCTAAACTACTATCAAATATTTCATCTAGTATTAGTAAGTTTGTATTTGTACTATTTTTCATTTTTGCAATTGTACGCCATGTAAATAATAATGCAAGGTCTATTCTTAATTTCTCACCTTCACTAAAACTATTATAATTAAACGTATCTCTATATCTACTTTTTATTGTTTCGTTAAATTCTTCATCTAGTTCAAAGTTAACAAAGAAGTCCATAGATTGTAAATACTTATTAATCAAATTATTCATTATAGGCAGATACTTTTTGATAATGTTTGCTTTAACACCTGTATCGTTTAATATTTCTCTAGCAATATCAATGTATTTCTTTTCTTCTACAGCCTTGTTCTTCTCTACGTTTACTAGTTTTAGGTCTTCTTTTATTTGTTCTAATTCTTTTGCTACGTTGTTTGTATTATCTGTATCGTTTTCTAGTTTAGCAATTTCAGTATCTAGTCTATTTGAGTGTCTATTGATTTCTGAAATAGATGTATTTACTTTTGCAACAGAAATATTTAAATCATTTAATCTTTGATTGATTGCGTCCATTTCTTTAATTTTGCCTTTTGTATTTTCTATTTCTGCAAATAGTTTTTGTAGGCCTTCTTCTAATTCGTTAATCTTTTTCTTGCCTTCATATATTTGTGTTTGTTTAAATCGTTCATCAATAGGTTGTGTACACGTAGGACAATTATTGTTTTGTTCAAAAAAACTAACTTTCTTTTTGTGCGTTTCTAAATTGTGTTCTATCTTTGTTTCTAATTTTGTTAGTTCAGTTTCTTTTCTAGTGTGTTTTTCACCACCCCACATCTCTGCTTTTGTAGATATAATTTTTTCATTTAGCAATTGTAGTTTTGATGAATACTCATAATTACTTTGGTCGTTTTCTTTTCTTTGTTGTTTTCTATCTTCTATATCTGTATTATCTCTATTTTGTATTTGTTCAAAATGAGCCTTTTGTAATTCGTATTTTTCTGTCATCAAGTTGTATCTATGTTTTACATCAACAACAGCCTTGTTTAGTTCACCTTGTTTCTGTCTTAACAATAAATCCATGTGACTAAAAACTCTTATGTCTAATATTTCTTCTACAACCTCTCGTCTGTATCTAGCACGTAAGTGCATAAAAGGTTCGTATGATGTTGATCCAAGGATGACCACCTGGCAAAAAGCACGATAGTTGCATTTTAAAATGTTTTGTTCTAAAGCATTTTGATAGTCTATATTATTAGCGTCTTGGTTTAGTAATACATCATTACAATAAACTTCAAACTTATTAGGTTTAATACCTCTAACTACTTTGTATTGTTTGTTGCTTGTTTCAAATTCTACTTCTATTTCACAATCATTTTGATTGATAGTGTTTACAAGTTGTTCTTTCTTTATATCTCTAAAGGCACGATTAAATAAAGCAAAACACAATGCGTCAAGTAAAGTTGATTTACCTGCACCGTTCATACCTATAATTAATGTTGATGGTGCCTTTCTTAAATCTACTTCTATAAATTGATTACCTGTAGATAGAAAGTTACGCCATCTTAATTTTTTAAAATATATCATACGTTATTGTCGTTAGCTTCTATGTAAATTGATTTTAAATATTCCTTTAACTTTGTTTTGTTTATATCTGTTTCTAATTGATCTACATAATTATTTAGGAATGTAACCGTGTCTTCGCCCATTTCTAATATATCTTCTCTTACACTAGCTTTAATATCAGAATAATCCTCTACAATATTTAAATCATGTACACTTATCTCATTATACAATCTTTCTAAAAATTTGTCAAATACCTCGTTATTAGTCTTATTTAATACTATTAATTTGATAAAGTGTTCGTTGTATGGTTGTATATCAAAGTTTGTATAATCATGTTTTGTATCATCATATATTATTTTTTTATGTATGGTTAAAGGATTAATAACTCTTTCTATTTCTCTTGTTTCTGTATCAAAAATATGAAAACCTTTTGGGTCTTTATAGTCCGACCATGTCATTTCATATTGAGCGCCATTGTAGTATATCTGACCATCATCTGTATGTTTATGAAAGTGACCTGATAATACTCTATCGTATCTACTAAAATCTGATTTAGCTAAACCGTGTTCATTGATTACGCCATTTTGCATTTCAATACCTTTGATTTCTAAATGACCCATTACAATTTCTGCTTTTGCTGTTTGTAACATATTCATTGAGTGGTCATAGTTATCATCACATATCCAAGGTACAAATAATATAGGTGTGCCATCAAATTCTACAACGGTAGATTTAGTATAGATAAATGGTTCGTTTACTTTGTCAAATGATGAGTATAGATTTTCTATAGCATTTACATCATTAGTATTTTTAAAATACGTATCATGGTTACCTATAATGATATGTGTATCAATCTTTTCTTTATATAATCTATCCCAAAATTGTTCTCTAAAAATAGAAGCAGTTTGAAAATTAATAAACTTTCTTCTATCTACAACATCACCTAAATGTACTAACGTTTTAATGTTATGTTCTTTTAGGTATGGGAAAAAGATTTCATTATAAAATCTAAGCTGATATTTTCTAAACGCTTCGCTGTCATTACGAACACCGAAGTGTGTATCATTCAATAGTGCGATCTTCATTATACGTCTAAAACACTTGTGTAGGTTCTTTTTTTTCTTTTCTTTATTTTGATTTCGTTCTTTTGTGGTTCTTCAGTTGATGGTTTATTCTTTCTTAAAAATTCTAAAAACTGGTTTTTGTAATCGTTGTTTGTGTCACCTGGTAGTACAGCAAACTCATCTATGTTTGCTTGTTCTATCATCTTGTATTTTATATTAGATTGTTTTTTCTCTTTCTGTATTCTTCTAATAAAAGCATAATATATTATTTGCGTAAAATAAGCAAAAGGATTATTAGACTTGTCTGGATTAAAGTTTTTAAGATATTGTAAACAATTTTCTATACCATCAGAAATCATATCATCTCTAAATGTATAGTTAATAAAATTAGGTCTATAAGATAAGTGATTCGCAATCTTTAAAAAACATTCACCTATGTAATTAGTGACAGGTGGGTGTTTTCTTTTTCTTTTTTCTGCTTTATCACACTTATCCTTATACTCAATCATCGCCTGTAGAAACTTCTTGTTATCTACATAATGTTCGGATTTTTTCTTTGTTCTACTCATGGTTATATAATACTATAGGTTGTCAAAATTGTCAAGCTTTACACGTTTGAAACTACCTTTTCCTTTCTTTGGTTTTACTACTCGGGATTTGTACTTAGGAGTACGTACCTCTTTTGCGATAGGATTTGTTTTAAAAATCCTGTCAAAATTTTGTCTATATTTGTCGTTAGAAATTCTACTTTTTCCGTCCCATTTACCTGGCATAATTTAATCCTCACGGCCGCTTGACATAATCTAATTCTCGTTGTATAATACCCATGTGGGTTGTTACCGAGGAGAATAGCTACCCTCTAGTGCAACTTCTTTGAAGGCATTTTTAATAAGTCAGCGACTTCTTTTATATCATCCTTTGTTATATCATTCTCTAAATTGGAAGCGGCACGATCTAGTTCCTCTTCCGACATTTCTCTTTCAATAAATCCTGGCAATGGTTGTTTTGTGTGTTTTAGTGCGTGTGTTAAATCACTATATCTTTTAGTGAAACCTTGTGTGGCATTGCATATTGTAATAATTTTATCAACAGGAATAGTGACTATTTTTTCATCTGTAAAACCTACCCATTTTACTAGTGCGATATAATCAGATATGCCTTGTTCAGTAATACGAGGTACGTATTTGATAAGCATAGGTTCCTGTAACCTTAATAGTTTAGAGTTTTCAGGTAGTTGGTCTTTATGTAAAGGAAACCTACAACAGATTTCTTCTCCAGAAACCAGTCTGATTATCTTAACCGTTTTGTCATTAATACGATCAATCATATAGCTATTTATCTTTTTTAAGCGTTAATATGCCACAATGAGAACCACCTTGTTCCTCTTGCATTGCGTAGTCTAATAATGCTGTTTCTTTAAATACTTTCATATTATACCAACCTTTGTTTTTGCCTGGGTCTTTATCCTCATTAGGCATATAATCATGGAATACTATTTTAAAAGAGTCCTTTGTTCTTTTTAATATTTGTTCACAATCTAGTTTAGTTATAGAACCATCTACAAATACAAAATCAAAGTCATAGTGCATATAAGATTCCCAATAAACTTTACTTTCTGTTATAAATCTATAACAATCTATATTATACTCAAATATATCATTTCTGTCAATGGTGTACACCTCAGCGTTGAGTCTTAATGCAGCTGTACTTTTACCTGTACCTGTACCTATCTCTAATATTTTTTCAGAGCCTTGGCTCTTATCTAATAAAAACTTAAAATCTTCATCTGAAATCATTTTAAATCTACCGTATGTATTTCATAGTCAAAGCCTTCTCTATTATAGATGTTAACTCTTTCCTGAAAGTGTGTTAATGTAAAGTTCTTTTTATCTTTGTATGTGAGGTCGTCTGATATATCATAAACCGTAGCACTATCTTTGTTATCGCCGACACGAAGCCCACGACCTATAGATTGTAATATTCTTATAGGTGATTTACTAGGGCTACTAAAAACAATATTGTGTAAATTGCGAATATTAATCCCTGTGCTAAAGGTGCCGAAAGAAGCGATAATAATTGCGTTGTCCGACTTTTCTGTGATTGCTCTGATTTGTTCTCTATCATTTGTTTCAGTTCCCCCATAAACGAAAAACACTTTTCGCTTTGGGTCTACTTTTTCTTTAATTAGTTTATGTAAAATCTCTCCGTGCTTTTCAACAAGTTGAAATAGACACAATGTATTACCATTAAGTGCTAAGGCTAGATTTCGTATGTATTTATTACGAGCAGTATTTTGAGTGAGGTATTCTAGTTCTTCAAAATATTTTACACCATATACCTTCTTGGCTTCTGTTTCAGGATACTTTAAGTTTAGACATTTGATTTTTAGATTTGCAAGTTGTTTTCTTTCTATCAATTCTGTAGTAGATACAACTTTGTTAACCATACCAAACAGACCTTGCAATACTAACTTGTGTGTTTTACTATCGTCTAACGTACCAGTAAGACCTATTCTATATTTACAATCTGTTAGTTTAGTCATTATCTTTGTCAACGATACAGCCTTAAACAAGTGTGCCTCGTCACCTATAACTGCACCATAGTCTTCAAAAAATTTCTTTGGCATTTTATATAGTGATTGCCATGTTGATATTACTATACGTTTATCATCATCTATATCATAACCATGATATTTTCTACTGACATTTTTTTCTACATTATAACCATAGTCTTTAAAATCTTTGTACAATTGTTCTACTAATGATGTTGTAGGTACAATAATGAGGATATTGTTATCTATCATATTCAGATAGTGTCGGCATAACATATAGATGATAAGTGATTTACCAGAGGCAGTAGGCGATAAAACTAGTCCTCTTTCATATTCTAGTGCAAACTTGAAAGCGGCAATTTGATAGTCCCTCGGCGTGATAGATATATCATAAGACTCGATTAAACCGTCTATATCGGCGGCTATGCCGTTGTTATATGTAAGAATTTGACTAGATTCAACAATATGTACAGATTTCTTCTTACACCAGTCTTTTAAGTAAGGATACAATCCAACGTATAATTGACCTGTAGCATACGAATATAGTCGTATCTTTCCGTCCCAAACTCTATTACGAAATTGAGGC
>VTLG01011399.1_pt1 | contig 22687 bp, 32 predicted proteins | sample 4694571 | NCBI WGS metagenome assembly VTLG01 (sample SAMN12604809, study PRJNA352737) | marine metagenome | biome: ENVO:00000447; feature: ENVO:00000209|ENVO:00000569|ENVO:01000036; material: ENVO:00002151; isolation source: viral sequences binned using virsorter ...
AAAGATTTGGGACGAGTTTTGTCAGTGGGTAACCTCCACAGACAATCGCTTATACGTTGGTTGGTTTGGAGTCCTTATGATTCCATGTCTTCTAACTGCTGCTACTTGTTTCATCATAGCGTTCATCGCTGCTCCTCCTGTCGATATCGACGGGATCCGTGAACCTGTTGCTGGTTCACTTCTCTATGGTAACAACATCATTTCTGGTGCTGTTGTTCCTTCTAGCAACGCAATCGGTATGCACTTCTATCCCATATGGGAAGCGGCAACCATCGACGAATGGTTGTATAACGGAGGTCCATATCAGTTAGTAATCATGCACTTCCTTATTGGTATCTGCGCCTATATGGGACGCCAATGGGAACTGTCTTATCGTTTAGGAATGAGGCCTTGGATCTGTGTTGCTTACTCCGCACCAGTCTCCGCTGCATTTGCTGTATTCCTCATCTATCCTTTCGGACAAGGATCATTCAGTGACGGTATGCCTCTGGGCATTTCAGGCACGTTCAACTTTATGTTTGTCTTCCAGGCGGAACATAATATCCTTATGCATCCATTCCACATGGCGGGTGTCGCGGGTATGTTTGGTGGTGCCCTGTTTAGTGCTATGCACGGTTCATTGGTTACATCTTCACTTATTAGAGAGACTACAGAAAATGAGTCTCAAAACTATGGTTACAAGTTTGGTCAAGAAGAAGAGACCTACAACATCGTTGCTGCTCATGGATACTTTGGTAGATTAATCTTCCAGTATGCATCGTTCAACAACAGTAGATCACTTCACTTCTTCCTTGCTGTCTTCCCAGTTGTTTGTATCTGGTTAACCTCTATGGGTATATCCACGATGGCATTCAACCTCAACGGATTCAACTTCAACCAATCTATCCTTGATAGTAATGGTAAGGTTGTTCCTACTTGGGCAGATGTTCTTAACAGAGCGAACCTAGGTATGGAAGTAATGCATGAGCGTAACGCTCACAACTTCCCTCTCGACCTCGCTGCTGCTGAGGTAACAGAGGTTGCACTACTTGCTCCTTCAATAGGATAATGGAACTCATCGCTATCCTCGCTGCCATAGGTGGCGCTGCATACGGTGCGTATCGGATGACACCTAAAGATTAATATGTTATACTAGGAGGGTTAACCCCCTCCTTTTTTTATGCAAGTTAATAGTATTTGTATCTTGGGTGGTGGAACTTCGGGGTTTGCTACTGCTTCTGTCTTTGCAAGATATAAAGAACTGTCTGGTTTAGATTTTAATATTAGGGTAATACACAGTGAGGAGATTGGAACTGTAGGTGTAGGAGAGTCTACAATATTTTCTATTAGAGAGTTATTTTATTATCTGGGGTTAAAGGATAAGGACTGGATGCCTCAGTGTAATGCAACCTATAAGACATCAGTTAGGTTTGAAAACTTTTACAAGCAGGGAAGATATTTTTATTATCCTTTTGGACCAGGTGATCTATCTGCTAATGAAATAGATTGGTGGATCAATAAAGAGTTATATCCAGATGTCTTTACACCAGAGAGGGCATCTTTATATTTCAGTCCACAATCTATGTTAAATGAAGAGAATAGATTGGCAGATGATTATGTAGAAAATAATGCTGCATATCATTTTGACTCTCATTTGATGGGAGAATTTTTTAAAAAGTATTGTGAGGAGAGAGGGGTAGAAATAATAAATGATACCTACCTTGGTGGAGTAAGAGTTAAAGATGCAAATGCAGAAAGATATGGGGACTTAGAAAGTATAGGATGTGAGAATGGTACATATGCAGCAGATTTATTTGTAGATTGTACTGGATTCAAATCACTACTTTTAGGTGATCAGATGGGTGAGAAATATATTAGTTTCAGTGATACGTTAATCAATAACAAAGCTTTAGTAGCAAAGGTTCCTTATGTAGATAAGGATAAGCAGTTAAAGAACTATACCAACTCAGTTGCCCTTAAGAATGGTTGGATATGGGAAACACCACTATGGGATTGTATGGCATATGGATATGTTCATACAAATAAGTTTGCTACTGAGGAAGAGATAGAACAGGAGTTCTTTGAGCATGTAGGGCAGGTTGATTATAAGACTGTTCATTTTAAAACAGGAAGACGTGAGAGAGCATGGGTTAGGAATGTAGTTGCAGTTGGTCTTTCTTATGGGTTCCTGGAACCATTAGAAGCAACTGGTATAGCAACTACAATAGAGAACTGTTTTAGATTATTAGAGGCTCTTTCTAAGAGAGATATGAATGTCACACAGATCGATAAAGATATTTTTAATTCTGCTGTTGAGAAAAGAGTTGATGGGTATAGGTATTTTATAGAGAGACATTATTATTTTTCTAGCAGAGATGATAGTCGGTATTGGAGATATCTTACAGAGGATATTACTTACTATCATGCTGAGAACTTCTTAAGACGTATGGTAAGGGATAAAATTATTGGAGAGGTATACTATGATGATAAAGGGCAGGAATGTCTTTCTGGAGATCTGTATGTCATTGCAGGTATGAATCACACTCCTTTCTCAAAAGCTTTTACTTTGTATAACAACAAGAAGAATGAAAAAGCATCTGTAGATTTTAAGTTAGGTATTAAAAGATCTCAGGAGTATGCCAGACAGTTGCCATCTTCATATAGATATCTTAGGGATCGATACAAAGAATGGAAATAGACGAGCAGGTATCATTAGGACACCTTCTTTTACAGGACAGGAAGTGTAGTAAGTGTGGAGAGATAAAGAACTTGATAGATGGATTCTATAGGACAAGGAAGAGTAGAGGTACGTTACCTTCTTCCTATTCATATGAGTGTAAGGTTTGTACAATAAAAAGAATTGTTTCGAGTCGCAAAAAAGGTAGCCCTACGGACTGGACATATCCTGATTGGTGATGCTATACTAGGTGAGTTGTTAAATAAGACCAATGCTTTTAAACCTCGTTGTAATAGCAGTAGTTGCTTTTGTATTGTGGTTTGTATTTGTATTCTTATCTGACCCAAACCGATGACAGAACCAGAACCTATTAGCAAGATTGATACTCAAGGGATGAGTGGTCCTTCTATGTCTCCTGAGGAGGCAGCGAAGAGAGGTCCAGTAGAACATAAACCTATGACGGTTAGACCTCGTAGGTTATTCACTCCGGAGTATGTGAAAGAGATGAAGATCCTCCTTAATGAGGTGTTAGATGAACGTGAGTATAAGAGGAAGTTAAAGGGTCCTTACGATTTGCATGATGAGATAGAACCATTAGGACCATCATATTTTGATGTAGAACACTTTAAACATTTCGTCGGTGAAGACGAACCATCTTATCAAGACTGGAGCCAATGAGATTAGGAGTTATGTGCTCAGGTGAGGGGACTAACTTTGAAAATATAGTTCACTCATGTCCTGACCATGAGGTTGTGCTCATGGTATACAATAAGAAGAAGTGTGGTGCTCAGAAGAGAGCAGAGAGACTAGGAATCAATTCTATTAGGATTGCTAGTAAGGATGAGGATGATATTATAAAAATCTTTGAGGCATATAATGTCGATCTTGTTGTGATGGCAGGATGGATGAGAGTAGTGTCTAAGAAGTTCTGTGATGCATTCGCAGGGAGACTTATCAATCTTCATCCTTCTCTACTCCCAAAGTATAAGGGACTATATGCTGTGGAACAAGCACTTAAAGCAGGTGATGATACTACCGGATGTACTGTTCATTTTGTCACAGAAGAGCTTGACTCAGGTGCTATAATAAAGCAGCAGGAAGTTCCTATTCTTCCTGGTGATACTGCCGAGTCCTTACAGAGGGCTATTCAACAGGCAGAGCATTATCTTTTGCCCTTAGTGATAAACGCATTATGAACTGGTCTCCAATGGAAGAGATTCCTAAGTTCCCAGAGGAATATAAAGAGATGATGAAAGGTCTATTGTCCAAGAGACAGATAGAACTTCTTGATGGAGAACCCATCAAGTCAAATGAAGGCATGATTTTTGGAGGTATGTATGCTGACTGGAAACGTAGAAGGGGGTTTGATGAACCCGATTCTGAAGGGGAAGGTAAAGACAGTCTACGCAGTTGACAATGTAAATCATGTACTGATTGAGTATCATGATAAGGTGACTGCTGGTAATGGTGAGAAAGAAGCACGACCTCTTAATAAGGGTGCTATTTGTTGTCAGATCTCTGGTCTTATCTTCAAATACTTAGAGAAGGAGGGTGTACGAACCCATTATATTGACACAATAGGACACACAATGCTCTGTCACAAAGCAGAGGTGCTTCCAATAGAGGTTGTGGTGAGAAACTATGCTGCTGGTTCTTTCGTTCGACAGACGCCCTTCCAGGAGGGTATGAAGTTTGAGTATCCTATAGTAGAATATTATCTTAAGGATGATGATAAGAATGATCCTTTATTAAATGAACCTCGTTTAAAACTTATGGGTCTTTCTGGATATAAAAAAGATCAACTTGCTATAACAGCAGTTAAGGTTAGTAACATATTGACAAGGGTCTTTGAAGTTATTGGATTAGATCTGGTTGATTTTAAACTTGAGTTTGCTTTTAAAGATGGTGAAGTTGTAGTTGTTGATGAACTATCTCCTGATAGTATGAGACTGTGGAAGAAGGGAACACAACAGAGTATGGATAAAGACTTGTTTCGTAAAGAGAGTGGTGATATAATGGAAGCCTATAAGAAAATCTTAATGGACCTGCAAGGGGTAATCTAATGAGCATTTACAATGACTGTAAGATTGTTATCAATCTTAATCAACTTGTGAAGGATAGGCCCTGTGGAAGGGACTTAGATGATGAGCATGTGGATAACATTGCTGGTGACTTGCGAAAGAGGATGACATTTGATTCTCTCTTTGGGCAGGTTGATACTGCTATCTGGGAGTATGCTGAGGATTGTGGTATTGATCTATCAGAATCTGAAGAGTGTAGAACTTTTGGGTTTCAACTTCCTGAGTATGGGGACACTCAACCTAAACCAGGACGTGAAGCAGAGTTAATAGCAAGAGAGAAAGCAAAGAAATATTTCGAGGAGAACTTTGAGATGGTTGACTTAGAAGGTCATGGTTGGACCATCAAAGTTCCAAGACGTATAGATAAAAACTGAAACGCTCTTGTTGAATGAAAGATCAGAACACAATACTTGACGAAGAGTCAGCGGATCAGAAATGGAACCGTGGATTAGATTTATACATAGAATCTGTCCACAAGCCAGATAACCAACTACGTGCTTGTGCTCACAATCAGAAGTGTTACAACGAACTGATGGCAGTGAGATCTCATGTACTAGAATACCTACCCACACTACGCAAATGACCGGACCCCAACAAGAATTTGTAGTCTATTCAAAAGATGGTTGCCCTTATTGTGATAAGGTTGTGCAATTGTTAGAGTTTGCTGAACTAAAACATGTAGTGTATAAGTTAGGACAAAACTTTACTAAAGAAGCCTTCCATGATGAGTATGGTAGAGGTGCTACATTTCCGCAAGTGACCTACAATGACAAGCGCATTGGTGGTTGTTCTGATACTATTAAATTTCTAAGGGAGCAAAAACATCTGGAGTTAGATTAGATGGACATCGAGAACGCTGTTGATGTAGCGATTGATGAAGTCTTTAGTCATGATAGGTACGTTTTAAATCTTTACAAAGCAGCAACAAGTGTTAGAGTTACACGTCAGAGAATGGCAGAGTTTCTTAACAGTAGTGTTGCTACTGAAGTAAGGGAACTCATATACCAACTAGACGAATACATTAAAGGAGGACGTGACAGTGAACATGAACAACTTACAGAAGCATATGGTAATATACCAAAGCCACGTGCTCGTAAGATCAGATCTTACATGTGTTCTATACTAGAGGATGCATACCGTTATGAGCGAGAACAAAAGTCCAGTAGCAAAAGGTCCCGACCTTGAGATAAATAAAGGCGTTGAGCTTATGCTCCGCAACAAAAAGAAAATAGTTAAGAGGAGGGAACCAAAAACATTTGAGATCAAGTTTGCTAAGATGGTTTCTTTCTTTAAACGAGAGATTCACATCTTCTTTAATTTTTCCTTAGATATAAGGAATCAAAACCAACAAGGAGGATGAGATGTCTGATACAGTGATAACTACCTTGACTTTTACCACATTAGGTAGTATACTTTTTTTATTAGTTGGATTTGTTGTTGGATGGTTAGCTAAAGAGCATGTCTATAAGACAACACCTTGGCACCCAGACAATCTACATCCAGAAATGTTTGACGAACATGGGAACGTTGTTCCCGATGATATTTTAGCCCTGAGATTTGAAAATGCCGACGACTTCAGCAGCGATCAACCTGGAACCGGAGAATCCGAAGAGTGGGATAACTCTCCAGAGTGGGACGAAGAAAACTAGGAAAACTAAAAAGGATCTTCCTAAAGTTAAACTTCCACCCAATCCATTCCAGTCTGAGATACTTGATTTAGTATCTAAGCAAAGAACTAATGCAAAAAAGGTAGAGGTTCTTCAAGAGTATCGTAATGATGCTTTAGTATCCCTTCTTATATGGAACTTCGATGACACTGTAGTCTCTGTGCTTCCTGAAGGTGCTGTTCCTTTTAAACCTAATGATGCACCTGCTGGGACGGAACACACGTCTCTGAGAGCAGAGCAGCGTCACTTCTATAATTTTGTACAGGGTGGTAATGATACTCTCTCAAAGACACGAAGAGAAAATATTTTCATCCAGATTCTTGAGACCCTTCTTCCAGAAGAAGCAGATATACTATGCCTTGTAAAGGACAAGGCTTTGGCAACAAGATATAAAATATCTCAAGCACTAGTAGAACAAGCTTATCCTGATATAGAGTGGGGTGGTAGAGGTGGCCAACGGCATCAAGGGTGACAGAATGATCTCTATATTATTTGAAAACTGTAACCCAAAAGAAGATAACAATACTAAACTCCCATACACCGCATACCTAACCGAGTATGTGGTGGATGGTGAGACTCGTTATGATATCTGTATGGCAGAGAAGCAAGTTGATATCTTTGATGTTTATTATGACAAGTATAAGAAAGACTTTAAAAGTATGACACAATCTGAGGGTAGGATAGCACCTAACCGTTGGAATGTAGAACCACCAAAACCTAAGAAGAGAAAGCGTAGTAGAAGGAAGGTAGAAGAAGATGAGTGAGGGATTTGGAGGGTTTGTTGACAGTAAAAACATTGACAAGAAACCTGCTGTCATTATTGATGACGATGAGTATAATAAAATACTCAAAGACTATAAGAGACTGAAGAAATATCAGAAGTCTACCATGTATGAGGTAGCAAAACTATCTGGTAAAGAGACTGAACTTGATCGTTTACTGAGAGAGTACGGAGAAACGAATGACCTTGAGCAAGGACACCAGACTAAGACTGACGGAAATTTGTTGCCGGATAAAACTGGGTCGTGATGTTACCCTTGCTGAAAGGATTTGGGTACAGAAACTAATAGATCATAATAATCATGCTAGGGGTATCGCAGAACGATTTTATCTATCATAAGAAGTCTGCCTTTACTCAGAAGGAATGTGATTTTTTTATTGAACTCTTTGAAACACGTCCTGAGTCTCAGTTCAAGGGGATGATAACGAATACTAAAAGGGGATCTGTTTTAGATAAAGAGAAGAAGATTTCTACAGAGATAGTACTCAGATATAATGATTGGCCATTTCTACATCCATTAGAACAAGTTGTTAAAGAGTATAAGGAGAAGTATCCTTCTACATCTAATCTATGTCCTTGGGGGATATGGAGTACCTATAAGATGCAGAGATATCTTCCAGGTGAAGGGTACTTCTTTGTTCACTGTGAGAATACTGGACCACAAAAAGGTGACCCTGATACTTTTAAAAGAATGATGGCATGGATGGTATATCTTAATGATGTTACAGAGGGTGGATATACTAACTTCCCTGCTCAGAAAAGAAAGTTCCAACCAAGAAGAGGTGATGTCTTATTATGGCCTGCCTACTTTACCCATCCTCACCATGGCATCGTCAGCAAGACACAGACGAAGTATATTTTGACAGGATGGTATAGTTTTGTTTAAAACTGTATCGTATGTTACATACCTGCTTGACTACATAGTAATGTCTGTGTTAGTATTAACACATCGTTCACCTCATTAGAGGCGCAAGTAAGTCGCGGAACGGAACGTTCATCCCATGATCCCTTTTTTATTAGCCACCTCTTTATCTTGTTCTGATGCTCAGAGTATTATCGATTCGATAAGACCTTCTGAGTACTCAAAAGAAGCACGTGATGAACTTGTTCAGATCGTAAAGAGTGAAGCACCTGAGGATTGCTGGGACGCAAACGACTGAAGGAACGGGCCTAAAAATCCAACTACTTCAGGAGTAAACTCATGGCACAAGTTACCTATCGTGGCGTCAAGTACGACACAACTGACAGCAAGTCCTGTCAGAAGCAAGTCTCTGAACTAACTTACAGAGGCATTAAGCATACAGAAGAGAAAACTGTATGTGCGAGGTAAGTGACTGACTTACAGATTCGTTTAAAGGGGGGGTTGATTCCCCTCTTTTTTTATGCTATGATTAGTCAGTGATAAATACGATATGGACCGAGAGAGACTAAAACTCATAGTTAGAAACATGAAGTCCCTGGTGGAGGCACTGGAGTCTGAAGTGTATTCTGATGTAGAATCCTATCGTAACTCTGTTGCATTCTCCTCTCCACCTACAGATTATGATGAAGCATGGGATGACGACGATGGATACCCCGATTAGGGAACAGACATTAAGCATTCTACTTAAAAATTTTTCAAAGACTCATTCACCTAGAGCAATCTATGAATGTGCTGACGAATGGTGTGAGAAACAGGTAACTACTGCTGGTTTAGTCTCGTATTTCAACGCATATTACGGGAATCAACTTATTGATGAAGGACAAAAAAGCAGCAAAACTTATTATAAAAAGAGCTAAAGAACATCCTCAATGGTATACCGATCAAGATATAAGGTATGCTAAAATGTTAAAGAAACGACTCAAACGTGAAAAGAAACAGCATGAACGTGAAGTTAGTGAGCGTGACTCCAGACGCAGAGAAGATGATGGGGTACGTAGCACGGGTGAGCAACCCAAAGAACCAAGACAACCCAAAGGTGGCTGGTTTACTAGGTTACTGCATAAAGCACGGGCATTGGTCCGTCTTTGAGCAAGCACACATGACTCTGGAGATAGAAACTACCAGAGGATTAGCAGCACAGATACTAAGGCATCGTTCGTTTACATACCAAGAGTTCTCTCAGAGGTATGCTGATAGTAGTATGCTTGGAAAGGAAATACCTTTACCTAATTTGCGTAGTCAAGATACTAAGAACAGACAGAATAGTATTGATGATGTAGATCCTTTGGTGCAACAGGACTTTGAGATTAAAATGCAGAGGCATTTTGTTAATGCGATGAAGTTATATAAGGAGATGCTTGATGCAGGTATAGCAAAGGAGTGTGCTCGTTTCGTGCTCCCACTTGCTACTCCTACTAAACTTTACATGACAGGTAGTGTAAGATCGTGGGTACATTATATTCAGTTAAGATCAGGGCATGGAACCCAGAAAGAACATATGGATATTGCTAATGAATGTAAGAGAATATTCTCCGAACAGTTCCCAGTAGTGGCGGAAGCCCTTAGCTGGGTATAAATATCTTCACATTATTATTTTGAAATGGCAACTTATCCTGTAGTTAACACTAAAACTGGTGAGACTAAAGAGGTAGTCATGAGTGTTCATGACTGGGACCAGTGGAGGGAGGACAATCCTAACTGGAGCAGAGACTATTCTGATCCATCCACGATGCCTGGAGTAGGTGAAGTGGGAGAATGGCAAAATAAACTTGTCGCCAAAAACCCTGGATGGAATGAAGTTCTAGAAAGGGCTGGCAAGATGCCTGGTTCTAAAGTTAAAAAGATTACCTGACCTGTATGCCAAGAAAGAAAAAGACTGACGATCCCATCGGTGTAGGACTGACGGCCAAACAAATGAGACGGAAGAAACCTATTAGTTCGGATCTCCTTGTAGATATTGATCCTCTTACAACCAACCAGGAGAAGTTCTTTAAAGAATATGATGAAGGTAAAAACTTATTTGCCTATGGATGTGCTGGTACAGGCAAGACATTTATTGCATTGTATAAAGCACTCAAGGAAGTTCTTGATTTAGAAACACCATACGAAAAGATTTACATCGTTCGGTCACTTGTATCTACACGTGAGATTGGTTTTCTTCCTGGGGATCATGAAGATAAGTCTTATCTTTTCCAGGTTCCATACAAGAAGATGGTCAAGTATATGTTTGAGATGCCCACGGATGCAGACTTTGAGATGCTCTATGGAAATCTTAAAACACAGGAGACTATTTCCTTTTGGAGTACCTCATTCATCAGGGGTACAACACTTGACAACTGTATTGTTATAGTTGATGAATGTCAGAACTTGAATTTTCATGAACTTGATAGTATAATAACCAGAGTAGGGGACAACTCTAAGATTGTCTTCTGCGGGGACGGAGTTCAAACTGATCTCCGTAACGGTGGTGAACGTGCTGGACTAGGAGATTTTATGAAGATCATTTCTATGATGGAATCATTTTCAATGGTTGAGTTTGATCTCGATGACATCGTACGTTCTGGATTGGTTAAAGAGTACATCTTAGCCAAGCATTCATTAGGTATGCTTTAACATGACATTTATTCATCATAATTTTCTAGGTGACATTGAACTTTCTAAACGTGAGACACCAGGTTGCAGACTCTATCAAGTCCCGAATGGTGATTGGGTTCCTTCAATCACTAGCGTTACTAGTTTCTATAATCGACAAGTTTTCATTGACTGGCGGAAGAGAGTTGGCGATGATGAAGCGAACCGCATTACCAAAAAAGCAACGGCGAGAGGTACTGATTTTCACGAAGCGGCGCAGACCTATCTAGAAAATAAAGAACTAGATTGGTCTCAGTACAGACCACTTACACAGTTTATGTTTCATCATGTTAAACCATACCTTGATCAGATTCAAAATGTTCACGCAATCGAAAGGACTCTCTACTCAGAGTATCTTGGCATTGCTGGTCGCGTTGATTGCATTGGTGAGTATGAGGGCGAACTAGCCGTCATTGACTTCAAGACTTCTGATAAGATTAAACCAGAGAAGTGGTTAGAGAACTACTTTGTACAGGAACAGGCATACGCATGTATGTACTATGAACTGACTGGTATTCCTATTAAGAAACTTATCACCTTAATGGTCACTCCTAACGGAGACGTAAAGGTATTTGACAAAAGGAATAAAGACGAGTATATTAAGTTACTAGTAAGATATATCAAGAAATTTGTCTCCTCTAATATCGAATCTCATGGTAATGGATAAAGAATTAAATGAGGTTCTGGAAAAAAAGTTCCTCTGTCCCTCTAAGTTTGCTCAAGACATCGAGAAGATTGTCCAGGAGAACAGTGACCTAAATTACATTGAAGCAATCATTGTATATTGTGATGAGAATAGTATAGAGTTGGAGGCAGTACCTAAACTGTTATCTAAACCTCTTAAAGAAAAGTTGAAAGGAAATGCATCAGAGCTAAACTTCTTAAAGAAAACATCACGAGCCAAGTTACCACTATGAACTCTGAAGAGAATCCTTTCTGGGGTGAACCAACTCCAACAGATTTATGGGATGACATGAAGAAACTTGATGCTTTATATGAAGAACTTGATTGGGACCATAGAGATTACTTAGAGTTTAGTATAGAAAATAATCATATTACTATTAGAAACAGATCTAGAGAAGGCAGGTGAAGCAGGAATATGTGAATGAGAAGTTACAATACATAACTGCTCATCATCCTTCTTATGAATCTCTTAATAATAAGATTGTAGATCAAACATATGAGTTTGTATGGGGTCTTCAGAATACTGATGGTGGCATCAGTAATGTCAGGGCAGGTAAGACAGGTGGTAACTTAAAGACTAGGGAAGCAGATATAATTAGACAGTGGATTATAAGTCTTGTTAGTGATGGTTATGTTGGTTACGGTAAGTTTATACTTACGGCATGGTTGACAAAATATAAGGTTGGGGATTATACTATACCTCATGACCATAGACCTGCTACTTTCTCCTTTGTTTATTTTGTAAAGACTCCGAAGGGATCGTCTCCTTTGATTTTTACTAATAGTGGTAAGAGAATCAAAGCAGAAGAGGGTAAGATTGTTATCTTTCCTGGTAGACTTCTTCATCATGTTCCTAAGAATAAATGTGAAGGTAGGATGACATTAGCAGGCAATGGATTCTTTGCTGACAATGATGCCTTTTGAGACATATAAAACTTACCTTGCGATGAAGCAGCACTTCACCAAGGATAAGTATGATTACCATAAGTATTGTGGTAGGTCTCGTGCTTCTTTAAACTCATTTTATAAGCGTAAGGACAGGTACTTCTTTGAGAAGATGTCTCGCGCACATCCAGACAAAGAGATTGAAGATTTCTTTGTAGCAAACTTTGTATCCTGTGATGATCCACAGACCTTATGGATAGGAGAGATCATTAGAGATGGAGATAGTAGGTTCAAACAATGGCAGAAGAAAGTACAGTCATTGTCCTACCATTTCAAACAGGAAGTAACAGATGTTTTCACTGATGATTTTGATAGTTACTTCAAGGTAGAAGGCAACAAACATCCTAAGATTCTTAAAGAATTTTTTCAAAAGAATATTTCTTTAGAGACTCTTGTTATAATGGATAAGGTACTTGGATACAAATCTGAGTTCGATAAAAAACTACGGGATCCCGTATGGGCATTCGTTTCTATGCGTATGAACAAGTACTCACCTTTCCTAAATATTAATGTACCTCGTTATCGAAAAATCCTCAAGGAGATATTACTATGAGCTTCTTTGAATCAGATGTTGTTCGGGCAGAGATGGCCGAGATTACTGAACTCCAGGAGAAAATCTATGGAAGTGTTTTTAACTTTCCTAAGATGGATCCTGAAGAAAAGTTAGAACATGTAGAAGTATTGCAAGAACTTCTTGAGAAGCAACGGATCATGTATACTCGTTTGAGTTTATCAGATGATCCTGATGCTAAGAAGATGAAAGAAAATATTATGGAGTCAGCCGTGATGATGGGCATGCCCAAGAACACTGACATGGCAGTCGTCTTCCAGAACATGGAAAAGATGATTGGTTTAATGAAACAACAGGTTGACAGTGGGACAGTTTGATCCTATAATATAGGGGTACACAAAAGCCAAATCTAAAACTACAAGCCAAATCTATGTCTTTTTCAACGTTAAAAAAGCAGTCTTCTTTAGGCAGCCTTACCAGCAAACTGGTCAAGGAAATTGAGAAGACAAGCGTAACAAAAACCGGAGCAGACGAACGTCTCTGGAAACCAGAACTGGATAAAACTGGTAATGGATACGCAGTAGTTCGTTTTCTTCCTGCACCAGAAGGTGAGGATCTACCTTGGGCAAAGGTATATTCCCATGCTTTCCAAGGACCAGGAGGATGGTACATCGAGAACTCCTTAACTACTTTAGGTACTAAGGATCCAGTGTCTGAATACAATCGTGAACTGTGGAACAGTGGCAACGAAGCAGACAAGGATGTTGTACGTAAGCAGAAGCGTAAGCTTTCTTACTTCGCAAACATCTATGTTGTAAAGGATCCAGTTAATCCTCACAATGAGGGTGGAGTATTCCTATTCAAGTTCGGTAAGAAGATCTTTGATAAACTTACTGCAGCAATGCAGCCAGAGTTTGAAGATGAAACCCCGATTAATCCATTTGATTTCTGGGCAGGTGCCAACTTCAAACTTAAGATCCGTAAGGTGGATGGCTATTGGAATTATGATAAGTCAGAGTTTGATGCTCCTAATCCTCTGCTTACTGATGACGATGCACTCGAAGCTGTCTGGAAAAAAGAATATTCTCTTGCAGATTTTACGTCCCAGTCAAACTTCAAATCCTACGAGGATCTTGAAAGAAGACTCAAGTCTGTACTAGGACAGAAACCTGTTCAACGTCCTCGTCTTGATGAAGAGGTACAAGAGGAAGAAACTCTTCGTGTCGATGGGCATGGGGACGTACACAAAGCAGTAGCAACTGCTCCTACATCTACTGATGCAGATGAGGATGATGCACTAAGTTATTTCCAGAAACTTGCTGAGGAATAACTAACCTAAGTTAGGGTTGCTCCCTTTCTTTAATGTCGGGCTGATATATTCACTCGATACTTCATAGTCAAGCACAGTCTCTAGATCATCTAAGACTTGTGCAAGATACCTAGACTTCAGGACGTTAATGTTTCTTTTATCGTCCTGGAGTTTTTCTTCGTATTTAAGGTGCGTGATTACACTAACAGGATTAACTTCAATCAGTGCATTCGTACCTGAATCGAGGAAAGAAACTTTGAAATCTTTATCTACAATCTTTCCTTCCTTAACAAATATTTTACCTTTAGAATCCTTGACCTCTGTTGTTTCGTAATGCTTTTCTTGGAGGGAGTTCTCTACAGATCCATACTTCTCAATGATAAACTTTTCGAAGTTCCATTGAGTCATAGGCCATTCATTTCTTACATTAATAATATTATTGGAAGCAAGGACAACCCAATCTAAATCTTCATCACCATATGTTTTGTATGCTACTGTGTCAGGACGTTCATCACCTTCTATCTGATACTTAGTGAAGGCCATGAAGTCTGTGAATAAATCTTCACGTATTAAAGCACGACGAAAAATATTTTTTACTTTAATGTAATCTTTGTTTGATGACTTCTCATTGATACGAGAAATGTATTCGAAGTCTGGTAGGTTACGGAAATAGTTTGACATCTTAGTATCCTATTACTTGGTCACTATCTCCATCTAACCTAGTGTAATCCTGATCTAGGACAGGATCCATCTCTTGTAGACTCATAGTGATTTCATAAGCAGTCATGGATGAATCAGGTAGTGTCATGTATGTCCCATCAGGCACATAGTTTACTCCAAATCCAGTCATCGCACACATCTTTAGTTTGTTAACAAAGGTGTGTTCTTTTCCTGAACCATGGAAGAACTTAACTTGGAATACATTAGGTGATTTCATATAAAGATGACCAGGACTTGACTTAACTGACATTCCTTGCTTAAAGAAACGGATAATCTTTTTGATTGTTCTTGTTTCCTCAGGGTTTCTGGGAGTCATCCTAAAACTATATGTGAAGTTCCTGATAGCAGGACCAGAGAATAATAACTCTGTATTTGGGTTTAATATTTTACCTGAGGTACGAGCGAGGAGTTGTCCTGCGTTTTGATTGAGTCCAGGTAGACCTGATATCAATTTAGTCTTTGCTAACTGAGCATATGCTGAACCTTCTCCTTGTGCTGTGGCTAATAGACCAGCGACTTGACCTGCTGCCTCGTCAAATCCATTAGAAGCATTCATTACTTGTAGTGCTGCTCCAACACCTGCTGCTTGCAGAGTATTAATATTATTGTTATCCCATGAGGCACTGTTATTATCAAGTAAACCAGGAGGCATAGGTAGGATAACGTTACCTAATACTCTACTTTTATTTCCTATTCTTTCACTTGCACTCTCCCCTATATTAATCATATCATCTCCAGCAGGAATATATTCATGCTGTGCAATCTTTACAAAGTCACTGATCCCATCCATAAGAGAGGAAGGATACATTAACTTTTGATCATATTTTTTTCGTGCTGGAGTACTAGTAGGGACAGGGGGAAAACTAACTGGCACACTTGAACCAGGGTCATTACCTTTTCCACTAGCACCACCTTCATATTCTTTTAGGTTAACACCATTGGCTCTACCAGCAGCCTGCCATAGTTTTGCTGTAGCATCATCAACGCTTGATTTATTAACGATCTTACCCATGGCAGACCTAATAATGCCACCATCTTTATCGTTTTCTCTGCTCCAATTCTTTCCATTAGAATCTTTAAACAAACCATCAACACTAGACTGTGTAAATGTTTCAGTCGTTGTGCTAACAGTTCTTCCTCTCTTATTCTTTACAACTTTCTTAACTGATATAGTCGCAGCAATATTAGGATTAGCAGGGTCCATCGTAACAGTAGCCCTTTCAGATATACGAGGCTGACTCTTACTCTTTGATAGTTGTATAGTCTTAGATGTACTTGCCACTATAATCTTTTTAGTTATTTAGAACAAATTTTTGATAAGGTATAGTCCTCAACTCATCTATCTCATCTGGACTTACATAGTATAGTTGACCTACGACTTGATTAAAGTCGTATCTTCTCATTGTTCCCCAGTGATAGTTGAATCCCTTGAACCCCATTGATGTGTATTCTGTAGCAGCAATCAGTGGGTTGGTATCGTATGTTATGTTAGGAGTCTTTGCTTTATAGACAAAGGTGTAGTAGTTTCCTAAGTCAGGTATAGGTGTTACAGTATCACTTAACTTATCCATAATATCTAACATTAAATCATCAGGATCTTCTGTACCTATTAGAGATTCTAATAGACCTGATACTCTATTACTATACGGGGTAAGAGTCATACTCCTAGTTCTTTTTCGGTGACTACCTTAAAGGTTAGTTGTCTCATTTCACAGAATGACCGTGCTGCTTTCCACTTCGCTTGGTTCTTAGCATACTCTGCTACTTCACGGATGAAAGTTTTCTTTTGTTTCCTTCCTCTTGTAGGAGGAACACATTGTCTTTTGGGTTTAACTTCTATCACATATCTCATTATCTTTCCATTGCTTTCCTTAACTTTCATGTAGAAGTCAGGGAAGTAACGATGTTTTCTGTTGTCAATAGGAGAGACGTAAGGTATAAAGAACTCTTCGCTTCCCCACTCTATAATATTTACATTACGATCACACCATTTCATAAACTTTAGTTCCCAAAGGGACCTATAAATGATGTTTCTATGGTCACCGACATACTTTTGGGTGTTGTTTGGAATAAACTTACCTTTATATGTCATACATAGTATAGGAAAACCATATGGTATTTAGATGGGAAGGGGAGTCATTCCAGGAACTAGGTATAGTTCCATGGATTTTATCAATAGGTTTGCTAACCTGGCACAGTCGAGTCAGTACAGGGCTCACGTGACCATTCCATGGCCTATGCAGGATTATTTTAGAAGTAAGAGAATAGATTCAACAATCTTACACGAGACAGGTATACTATGTAAGGCAACATCATTGCCAGGGTCATCAATATCAACTCATGATGTTAATACAGATTTCTATGGTGTTACACAGAAGTCTGCTTATGCTCGTGCCTTTGATGGAACGATTGATTTAACATTCTATATTGATTCTGAATATAATATCATGTATATGTTTGAGCATTGGATGGAATATATTATGAACTTGGTTGGTGATTCTGCACAGAGTACCAACACACACTATAGAGCACAGTATCCTGATGCATATCGTTCTTCATTATACATTCAGAAGTTTAATAAAGATAAGGATGCTGATTGGAGAGTGGTTAATCCATTCTTTAATGTGAAGGGAGGGATTATCTATGAGTTTATTAATGCATTCCCACAGAATATATCATCAACTCAGGTATCATATGATCCATCATCTATATTAGAGTTCACTGTTACCTTTGCTTATGAAAGGTATGTAACTAATAAGACTAGAGCTCTTGGTCAAGGTAGTGCAAGGGGTGCTGTAGCAGCAGGGACAAGAATCATACAGGCTATACAAGGTAGACCAGGTGATAATCCATCTGATCCTAATGATGATGATCCATTAATCAGAGCAGCAAGGAGACAGTCTCCTTCTAAGGGTTCTGTTGGTATGAATAAGATAAGTATACAAAAGATTAATGATTGGGTGAATGAAAATGGTGGAGAACCTAGACAAACTAATCAAGCTACGTCAGGGCAAAACGTAACTTAGGTTCCATAAATTCCCGAAAAAAAATCGAGGTAATTTTTTACCCTATTAGATTTTAAAAACCCCTCTAAATAAAACACTGAGTTGTTTATTAGGTTATTATGCCTTTACCAAAGATTAGTACGCCAACTTATGAACTTGAGTTGCCGTCTACTGGAGAGTCCGTAGAATATAGACCGTTCCTAGTTAGAGAAGAGAAACTTTTAGTTCTTGCTATGGAGAGTGAGGATACTAAGAGTATAACGAGAGCAATCAAAGAAGTTCTTAGGGCATGTATCAAGACAAAGGGTATCAAAGTAGATACACTTCCTACATTTGATATTGAATATCTATTTCTTAATATCAGAGGTAAGTCTGTTGGTGAGGAGATAGAAGTTACTGTGACTTGTCCTGATGATGATAAGACAGAGGTTGAGGTCACTATACCTATAGATGAGATTCAAGTTAAGAAGACTAATGATCATCAAGATACAATCAAACTAGATGATAGTCTATCAATGAAGATGAAGTACCCATCTCTTACACAGTTTATTGAATCTAACTTTGAGGTTTCTGGGAAGGGTGTTGGACAACTTGAGCAGTCATTTGCTTTGATTGCTGCTTGTATTGATACTATCTACAGTGATGAAGAGGCATGGCCTGCTTCTGAGTCCAGTAAGAAAGAGTTGCAAGAGTTCCTTGAGCAGTTGAGTTCCTCTCAGTTTGCAGACATTGAATCTTTCTTTGAGACAATGCCTAAACTTTCTTATGATGTTAATGTAACTAATCCAAAGACTAAGAAGAAGAGTACTGTCACTTTGGAGGGACTAGCGTCTTTTTTCGCGTAGCAATGTCTCATATGAATCTTGAGGCATACTTTAGGATTAACTTTGCTTTGATGCAGTACCATAAATATAGCTTAACAGAGATTGAAAACATGATCCCTTGGGAGCGTGACATTTATGTAGAACTTCTCAAACAACACCTAGAAGAAGAGAAGGAGAAACAAAAACAGGATGGCAATTGATTCATCAAGTTTTTTTGGAGCAGCAGGAAGCCCTAGTGAGACAGCGGCTGCTAAGAGGAGCATGCTTGCTGGTTCTCAGTCCAAGGGACTTGGTAGGATAGGTGCTGTAGAAAAGAAGGTTGCTATTAATGCAAGAAAGATTACTTCGTTAAAGAGTATCCTTGTGATGCAGAAGGAGAATACTAAGGGAGGTAATCTAAAAGAAGCACTTCAGGATCAAGAAGCTACTATCTTTAAGATCAATCATAACGTTGGTGGTATACTTGAAGCATTAAAAGCAGAGGCAGAAGCAGCAGAGGATCTAAGTGATGAAGAGAGACAGGAAAGAGAGTTAGGGAAGAGAAAGAAGAAGGAAGAGGATAAGGAAAAGAAGGGTGGTAAGTTAAAGACTCCTGGGTTTATTTCAACAATGACTGAACCCTTGACTGATTTGTGGGGTAATATTCTTAAGTGGTTCACTACTTTATTTGCAGGATGGGCTATTGATAAGATGCTTAAGTGGGTTAGTGATAAGAAGAATAGTGATGCAGTAGATAATCTGAAGGAGTTTATAACTGTTACATTACCTCCAATATTAAAAGGCATCGTTGCTTTGGTTGCTCTTGATATTGGGTTGAAAGTACTTGGATTCGTTGCTTCCCTAGCAAAGGGAACCATATCATTGTTGGTGGGATTGAAATCATTATTCGCAAAGACTATGACAGCTCTTGCTTCTAATCCATGGTTAGCAGCAACGTTAGGTATTGCTGCTGTTGGTGCTGGTTTATATGCTCTTGGTAGTGGAGATGCTACTGGAGAACCTATAAATTCCACTGGTCCTGCTGCAGGAATGAATACGGATCAGAGATCTGAAAGATTGCAAAACATTAAAGAGGGTGGTGCTACAAAAGAAGCTGTTAAATCTATAAACATGCCATCTGCTTTAACAATGTTCTCTGGTGGTGGTCTAGCAAAGGGAAGTGATACTGTTCCTGCTATGCTTACACCTGGTGAGTTTGTTATGTCTAAGGGTGCAGTACAGGAGTATGGTGAGGATACTCTTGCTGGAATGAATGCTGCTGCAGGTGGTACTAACTTACCTAAGAGAGCAAATGGTATAATGTATGCCGCAGGTGGTGGAGGTGTACATAAGACAGCAGCTCCTATGATTAAAGATCATGAGGGATTTAGATCTCAGATGTATAAGGATACTGAGGGTAATAATACTATTGGTTATGGTCATCTAGTTAAACCAGATGAGATTGATAGGTTTAAGAATGGAATAACTAAAGCTGAAGCAGAGGAACTGTTCAAGGTAGATTACTTTGAACATGCATTAGCAGCTTCTAAGATTCCTGGTTATGCTAAGGCAAGTGAGAAGCAGCAAGCAGCAGTAATAGATCTAACATATAATATGGGTCCTGGATGGCACAAAGGATTCCCTAAGTTCTCAAAAGCATTTGCTGAAGGTGATTACAGTACAGCGGCTAGTGAGTTACAGAATAGTGATTGGTATAATCAGGTAGCAAGGAGAGGTCCTATTATTGTTGGTATGATTCGTGGTGCTGATAATATTCGTGGAGGTACTGCAGATCTACAATCACCAGCAACTAGTTCTGCGAATCAACTTATAGGTAGTCCTCCAGGTGGTGGAGGAGGAAGTAGAGGATCAATGAGTGCTGTAGGGTTACCACCAATGACACCTCCACCACCATTGCCACCTCCTGCTGTTGGTGCTGATAATAGTCAGCCAATGTTCAGTCCAAATGATCCTGATAACCTTTCTTCTGTTGTTATCAGATCTTTATATGGTGTGCTTGACTAATGGCTTTAGGACTTCTTGCTGGTGCTGGAAAAATGATGGGTGGTAAACCCAAGGAACCGAAGCTTGATGCCAAGAAGTTTGCTGGTAAGAAAGAAGATGTTAAGACTGGGAGGAGAGCAAATGTTGCTAAGATATTCAATGAGGAGCAGACTGTTAAGATTGTCGATGTTAAACCTGATGCTCAATCTAAGAGTGATGGATCTTTAGAGACTCTTCGTGAACAGACTCATGAGGTATGGATAGCTATAGCGAGAAGAGAAAAGGCAAAGAAGAAGAAGGCTAAGTTAAAGCAAAGGATTGCAGAGAAGAAGAAGAGGATAAACAAAGAGAATATGCTAGAGGGTGTAGGTAAAGCAGCATCTAGTGTAACAGGTGGTGTGGCTGGTGCTCTTGGAGTGGGAAGTCTTTGGGGTAATATTATGAAATGGTTGAGAACCCTATTCATGGGGTGGTTGTTGAATTTTCTTCCCAAGATTATAAATCTTCTCAAGTCATTTGTTAAAGTTGTTAAACAGATTGTTGACTTCCTTACTCCTATTGTGAAAGGAATCTTGGGTATAATGCATTGGATAGCAGACAAGGGAGTTAAACTTGTTGCTATTCTTGTTGGTGTTAAACATGACCAGGCATCTGAGAATAGTATTATAAAGAATCTTACTGAGATTCAGAAGAGAGTTCCATTGATTGAAGCAGCCTTTGCTGCATTCCTGGTCTTCAAGAGTATGAGGGTCATGAAGAAGATGATGCCCAAGAAGGGACCGGCTAGGGTATCTAAGAGTATTAAGGGTGGTAGTAGGGTTAATAAAGCAAGGAAGTTAACAAAAACTAGGACAGCATCTAAAGCAGCTAGGAAAGCATTTGCTAAACGATTTGGTGGAGCTGCTGCTAAGAAAAGATTTGGTGGACAGGTAGCAGGTAGATCAAAGAAAGTAGTAAGTAAAGTATTAGGTCGTGGTCTTAAGAGGGGTGCAGGTAGACTCGGAATAAAAGTTTTAGGTGGTAGAGCAGTGAAGATCATTGGTAAGTTTGCTAAGATACCTATCATTGGTCCTCTTATTGTTGCAATATCTCAGGTGTTAGCAGGTGAACCACTTGGTAAGGCATTGTTTATGGGTGTTGGTGCTGGGTTAGGTGGAGTTCTGGGTGGCATCCTTGCTGGTGCATTGGGTGTTGGTACTGCAGGATTTGGAGCAGTCTTAGCACCTGCTATCATGATATTAGGTGAAGGTATGGGTGCATTTGTTGGTGAGTTATTATATGATGGGTTTATGGGTAAAGGATGGGGTGCCGCAGGTAAGAAGTTAAAGGATACTGTTATGGGATTCCTTAAAGGTACTGCTGACATATTCAAATCAATATGGAAGTGGTTGAGTGAGGGTGGTCTCCTTGAGGTGGCAAACACAATAGGTAAAGGTATAATGGCAATCCCTGGTCTATTGGCAGGGGTATTTAAGAAGGTAGGTAATGGTATTGCTATAGCTGGTAGGTGGATAGGTGGTGGAGTGAAGAGGTTTATAGAGAACTTCTTAAAAGAAACTGCTATAGAAGTTCCAAGTGGATGGGGTGTTAGAGGTATACTTACTAAGGGAACTAAGAAACTAGGATTATATGATTGGTTAGACAGCATTGGATATGCTGGAGGTAAGGATGGGCAAATAGATAAGTTTCCAAATCTATTACAGTTATTGAATCCATTTAAGTTTGGTCCTATATTGTTTAAGTCTTTCTTCCCAGAAAGAGCAGCAGCAGCGGCCGAGCAGAAAGCAGCAGTTGCTAGTGGAGACGTAGCGAAGAAGAATATCTTTGGTGTAGAACTGTCTGATGAACATCAGAGTGAAGCATATCTTAAGAAGAGAGATGCTGGACAACTTAAACCAGTAGAGACACCATCTACATCAGTCAAAGAACTTACTAGTGATGCTAATGTTATTAGTCAGTCAGCATCTT
>VTLG01013162.1_pt1 | contig 22682 bp, 33 predicted proteins | sample 4694571 | NCBI WGS metagenome assembly VTLG01 (sample SAMN12604809, study PRJNA352737) | marine metagenome | biome: ENVO:00000447; feature: ENVO:00000209|ENVO:00000569|ENVO:01000036; material: ENVO:00002151; isolation source: viral sequences binned using virsorter ...
TTCGTATGTACCGAATGATGTTTAATGAGGAATACGGTGAGATAGTTCTTACATGGGATTCCAGACACTACTGGAGAAGAGACTACTTTCCAGAATACAAGCTCAATCGTAAGATGGGTCGAGAGAAGGACAACCGAGATTGGGATCAGATATACGGTGTACTGAATAAAATTAAAGATGAGGTCAGACTGAATCTACCATACAAATACCTAGAGGTGTATGGTGCAGAGGCTGATGACATCATCGCGGTTCTGTGTAAGAAATATCAGACTGAGAACATTGTGATTGTATCTGCTGATAAAGACTTTATACAGTTGCACAAATACCCAAAAGTTAAACAGTATAGTCCTAACACCAAGAAGATGGTAAATGGACTTGACCCAGACGTATATATAAAAGAACACGTTCTAAAAGGTGACTCTAGTGATGGAATACCGAATGTTCTATCACCAGACAATACTTTCGTAGATGGGCTACGACAGAAACCTTTAGGAAAGAAAAAGATTGGAGTAATCTTACAGACTGATTTTGACGAACTACATGATGAAGTCAAGCGAAACTATCAAAGGAATGAAAAACTCATCAACCTAGATAATGTTCCAGATGATTTAGAATTTAAAATTCTTAACGAGTTTGATTCTGCTCCATGTGGTGATCGAAGTAACCTGTTAAATTATTTTATATCTTCAAAGTTAAAAACTTTGACTGAATCGATTGGAGAATTTTAATGCCAGATACTACACTTTTATTTTCAGAAATCCTTGACCTTGTTCATAAGGCCAAGACCAAAAACAAAAAAATAGAAATACTTAGAAAGTACAACAGCGATGCATTTCGTATGATAATCAAAGCATCCTTTGACCCCGAAATTGTTTGGGTGATGCCAGAGGGTGATGTTCCTTATACACCGAATGATGCACCAGCTGGTACGGAACATACTCGACTTGCAACCGAAGCGAGAAAACTATATCGTTTTATTCGTGGGGGTGACAACGTAACACCGCAGTTCAAGAAAGAACAAATGTTTCTTCAGACGTTAGAAGGACTACATAAGGACGAGGCTGAACTTCTGTGTTATGCAAAAGACAAGAAGTTGCACAAGGTTGTCAAGGGTCTATCTGCACCTGTGGTTCGAGAAGCCTTTGGTTGGGATGAAAACTTTATGCAACACGATTTAAATACATATCCACAAGAAGGTAGGTCTGCATCTGGAATGGTGGACGGATAAATTCTTATAAATCAATCACTTACTAGGGGGCTTGACAATGCCCCCTGATTTTGCGATAATATATGTATAGTTTGGAAATGATGAGAAAAAAACGATGATTATATGTAAGAAACAAACCACTGATTTACAACAGGGTATCCAGAACCTAATCGACACAATGGTTGAAGATTATGCGAGATGGGCAAAAAGTCTGAATTGGGAAGATTCTAAGTCTACAGAATTTGCAGATAAGATTACAACCACTGAAGGTAACAAGTATATCAAGATTATCTCTAATAATTCTTCTACTGCCTTTATCGTCAAGAAAGATGACAAGAGGTTTCGTAAGGGTGATATTCTGATGTCTGCTAGTTGGAACGCACCAGCGAGGAACGCTGCAAGGGGTAACGTCCTTGAGGGAAACTTCCCGATGAACTGGACTGGCCCCCTGTACCTTAAATAGAAACTACGAGGAAAGTTTGGTTTGCGGTGCAACCTCTCTCAACCTCATCATCAATGCACCGCAAACAACCCAATGAAACATAAATATACATGATGATGACAAAAGTGAATGTTTCCATTGGGGTATCCGTAGGGGGCTCTCGCCCCCTACACTTTATTATCTCTATTTAGGTAAAGGGAGATTTAAGTGATTGTTCGTGTTACAGGCGGAACAAAATATCAGAGAGAGGTTGCCAGTAAAGTTATTCATTGGACTGCCAAACAACTAGGCATCAATAGATTACGCACTCTCTACATACAAACCGTTCTTACAAAAATTAAGAACGCAGATGGTTATTGCTCAATGGAAGATGATAAGAAGAGAACCTTTACTATTGAAGCTAATAAGACATTAAAATTAAGACAACTGATCATGACACTTATTCATGAAATGGTTCATGTAAAACAATTCGCAAGAAATGAGATGAATGATTATCTTGTGAACGGGCGTTATCGTTGGAAGTCTAAAACGATTTCACAAAATACACCCTATGAAAAGATGCCATGGGAAAGAGAGGCATTGAGACTTCAAGAGAAATTAACCGATGAATTTTGGAGAGAGGAGCAGATATGAACACAACCACAAAAGTAAGTTTGGCTTTGTTATTAATATTAACCGTTGCAACGCTCAGTGCAGTTGCAACCAAAGTTGATACCAATGAATACATTCCACCAGAACCAGAACCAATTCAAGAAAACTTAGAAAGTAACATTGAACCCGAAGTGGTGTTTGATATAGAGGAAGCAAGGTGTCTTGCAGAAAACATTTACCATGAAGCAAGGGATCAGGGAACTGCTGGTTGGTTAGCAGTTTCTGCTGTTACTTTGAATAGGGTCACTGATGATAGATTCCCCGACACAATCTGTGGGGTAGTTTTTCAAGCAGAGACAAAAGAAAGTTGGACAACAAAAGGAAAGGATGTACCAGAGATAGAACGTGTATTCTATCCTGTACGTCACCGATGCCAGTTCAGTTGGTACTGTGACGGTAAGGCTGATGACATAAATCACATTAGTATTTACTTGGAGATAATGTCATTCACCCAATTATTATTATCATCTCAAATGATGATGTTCGATATAACTGATGGTGCGACATTTTACCATGCAGATTATGTTACACCATCTTGGGCTAGATCAAAAATCAAGACAATTGAAATAGGAGATCATATCTTTTATAGATGGAAAAGATGATATGTTTGCTCATTTGATACACGCTCCTTTTACTATGAATCCTACTTTCGCAAAGTATCCCTTTGAAAAAATGATGATGCACTCACAGTATATTTCTGTCTATGCAAATCAGTACACGATGGATGAACGTATCAAGGAAGCAGTTCACTTGGAGGATGACATCTGGTTTGAGAGTGACGTTGCAAAAGAGAATGACTTAGTAAACAAGACTGCTGATACATTGGGAATAGGTCGTGAATTTACAAGTATGTTAGGAATGGGTCTGGAAATAGAAGATGACATTTTGATTATGCATGAAGGAAAACTTGAAGCAAGTTTTGTTGCGTTTGCAAGTAGCTGGTCTGCTGGTGATAAACAAGGTAAGACTCTCAAAGAACTACACAAACCGATTGCAGATGGTGACAAGTTACGAAGTGCGAGTGACCGTATCATGAGAGCGCTCACTGGAGATAATTGTTATCATCGATATACATGGGGAGTATCACCACTAGAAAAACGCAGTAATCATCCACGATACGAAAAACCTGATTTTAATTCAGTGGACGATTTATGGTTTAGAGTCGAACATGAGAGAACCATACCAGTGGAGAAAAACAAGAGCTGTGCATTATTAATTTCAGTTGATGTATTTCCTCTGACGGACGTTTTGAGGACTGACGGTAAATTACTTAAGAAATCTATTGACAGTATGTCCGATAATGTGTTAGTATATAAGAACCTAAAAAAAGTAAAAAGATTAGTAAATGAATATATTTTACCTTGATGATGACCCGATACAGTGTGCAAAGTGGCACGTTGACAAACACATTGTAAAAATGATAACTGAGTATTGTCAGCTGTTGTCTACAGCCCATCGTATCCTTGACGGTCAAATGTATTATGGAAAAACTAAGAACGGTAGGAACATCAAACGATGGATGTTACCTGACTACAGAGAGAACGTATTGTTCAAAGCAAGTCATGTTAACCATCCGTCTAACGTGTGGGCTAGGGAAAGTTTAAGTAACTACATGATGTTGTTCAAACTGTATATAGCGTGTATCGCAGAATATAAATATAGATATGGAAAAGTTCATGGTTCATCTAAACCATCGGTGTATCTGCAAAGACCACCTAAGAACATTCCAGATGTAGGATTGACTGAGATACCACAAGCGATGCCAGACTATTGTAAAGTTCCAAATGATCCGATTAGTGGATACAGGAATTACTACATAAATGAGAAGGCATATTTTGCAAACTGGAAAAACAGGGAGAAACCATTATGGTTTTAAGTTCACCGTTTACTGAAATTGAAATATTAAAAATGGATATCGCAGAATTGACTAAGCAAAACTATCAATCTATGATACGAATTAAAGAGTTAATTGAAGAGAATGATAGACTTAAATCAGCGAATAGAAAATTGGAAGGTTATCCAGAGAAGCACTCATTGAGTACATCTGATTACCGAATCAAAGAAGATACTGTCTGGAGTGAGGGATGTTAAATGCCAACGTATGAAATTATGGATGATGAAACAAATGAATACTATACAATCTTTTGTAAGTATTCAGAGTTACAACAATACTTGATTGATAATCCAACGTGCAGAAAGTTAATCTCTGCACCAGCTATTGTAGGCGATCATGTTGTCAAACGCATGGACGGTGGTATGACAGAGGTGTTCAGTCGAGTTGCAGAGGCTCATCCAAACAGTCCACTTGCAGATCGGTTTGGTGATAATCGAACCAATGCAAAGAAAAAAGTTGAAGGTGTGGGTAGAAAACATGGGCTAGTTAAAGACGGTGGCCAAGTTGTACCGAAACTTAGTAACACATATAAGACAACGTAAAGGATGGAAATGTCTAAGAAAAAAGAAATCAACCACTCTCATTTAGTTCAAGTAAAGCCAATCACAGACAATCAGAAAGAAGTATTCAAAAGTTGGAAAGATGGTAGAAACCAGTTTCTTTTTGGTTGTGCTGGTACAGGTAAAACATTTATTTCGTTATACCTTGCACTGAGTGAAGTGTTAAAAAACGAAACACCATACGACAAAGTGATTGTGGTGCGTTCCCTTATACCGACAAGAGAGATTGGATTCTTGCCAGGCGATGAGGAAGATAAGGCTGCACTCTATCAAGTTCCCTATGCGAACATGGTACAGTTCATGTTCGAGCAACCTAATGAACAAGCATTTAGTGCGTTGTACGAGAGGTTGAAGGCTCAAGGAAGTTTCTATTTTCTATCGACATCGTTCTTGCGTGGATTAACTTTTGACAATGCGATTATCATTGTGGATGAATGTCAGAACTTAAACTTTCATGAACTAGATACTATCATCACAAGAATCGGACAAGACTCCAAGATATTTTTCTGTGGTGATTTTATGCAAACAGATTTAACTAAACAGAATGAGAAGAACGGACTACACGACTTCACTAGAATCCTAGAAGAAATGGACGAGTTCAATCTCACCGAATTTACGATTGGTGATATTGTTCGCTCTGGATTCGTAAGGAGTTATCTCATTCAAAAAACAAAACTAGGATTAGGATTTGAATAATGGCTTATAAACTTTCAACAAGATCTCAAGAGAGACTTATGGGTATAGAACCCGAACTAAAAGAAGTTGTCTATGAAGCAATCAAAGTCACAAAGATAGACTTTGGTGTTATAGAGGGACTACGCACTGAGGAAAAACAAAAACAACTGGTGGAGTCTGGTGCATCTCAAACAATGAAATCGAAACACCTAGAGGGTCGTGCAGTTGATCTGATGGCGTACATCGGTGGACGAGGTTCATGGGAACTAAACGTCTATGATGAAATCGCAGACGCAATGAAAGAAGCAGCTGTCAAAGTGGACGTTGCAGTTCGTTGGGGTGCAGCTTGGACTGTCACCGATATTCGTGAATGGGAAGGAACAATGGAAGATGCAATGAACTCTTACATTGATACCAGAAGGAGTCAGGGACGCAGACCGTTTATCGATGCACCACACTTTGAATTAATGTAAGGATATATAATGAGCACATTTCGCTTTAAACATATTGGAACAAATTTACCAGAACTATCAACAAAAACAATCGACAGAAAAAGATACTACGTTACACCAGAAGGGAAAGAGTATCCATCTATCACCACTGTATTATCTAACAGGGGTAAACAAGGATTATTCGAGTGGCGTAAACGTGTCGGTAATGATGTTGCAAACTATATCTCACGCAAGGCTGCAAAACGTGGAACTCTGGTTCACCAGATGTGTGAGGACTATTTGAATAATGTTGGGTTTGATCAACCCCATTGGTGGGAAGAGGCAGAGAAAAACTTTCTTCCATTTTGTTTGTTCAATCAATTAAGAAATCGTCCATTGCAACGGATAAATAATATCCATGCACAAGAATGTGGTTTGTATTCTGATAAATATAAGGTAGCTGGTAGGGTTGATTGTATTGCAGAGTATAACGATGTGTTGTCTATTATAGACTTCAAGACATCCACCTCTGAACGTAATGACGAGTACAATGAAAACTACTACATACAGACTGCTGCGTATGCAGAGATGTATGAGGAAAGAACTGGTATACCTACAGACCAAATTGTTATTCTAGTGGTGACTGAGGACGGTGTAGTACAAGAGTTTGTAAAAAGTAAACATGAGTACTTACCATTATTAGAGGAAGCAATCAATGAGTTTAGTATTTCATAGTGCAGCTGCCAAGAAGGTAAAAGAAATTATGGGTGAAGATCCAGATGTCACTGAAGACACCAGTTTGCGTGTGTTCATAGAAGGTGGCGGTTGTTCTGGTTTTCAGTACGGTTTTACTTTTGATGAAAAGAAAGAGGACGATGAAGTAGTAGTTACAGATGGTGTAACACTTGTGGTTGACCCACTGAGTTTGCAATACTTGAGTGGTGCAGAGATTGATTATTCGTCAGACCATTTTTCATCGCAGTTTGTTATTCGCAATCCAAACGTGCAAACGACTTGTGGTTGCGGTAGCTCTTTTGCAGTTTAGGTATTGACATTACCTAGAGAACTTTGATAGTATATATAGAACGTATTCAATGATGCGAGTTGGAAATTGTTTAGGACGGCGGTGCAATTCCGCCCACCTCCACCAAAAGGGGATTAGTATGATACAGAAAAATATGGGTGATGACGATGAAGAATCGTTTATTAAAAGATGTCTCGAAATGGGGATTTCGAGTTTATATTGCATGGAGTATATGTGCAGACATCGCTCTAATTTCTGGAATCATTTATCTAGTCTTTTTTTGAGGGGGGTGAACTAGATTCGACTGGGCAACTAGTAGACAAGCGGAGAGTACGAGGCTAACCACCTTAACGGTTAATATAACTGCCAACGATAATTGGTACTATGAGGAATATCGCTTAGCTGCGTAGAACTCATCGGGGTTTGGCCCACCTTGTTATCCAACGGGCCACCTTTTTATTATGGAGTTTGTATGCAAACCACTAAAACATTTTCACTCAAGATAGAACAAATTGCACTGGAGAAAAATATCACTCACATGGATGCGGTGTTATGGTATTGTTCTAAGAATGAAATAGACCCATCAACCGTTGCAAGACTTATTAGTAAAGCACTCAAAGAGAAAATAGAAGCAAATGCAGCTGACCTAAACTTCCTACCTAAGAAGGCCAAACTACCGATATAATGGAATCTGTTGATGTTTACTTGTTATACTGTGCAATCAAAGCACATTTTGGCGAAGGTGATTATAACTTTCATAAGTTTGGTGGAAAATCCAAAGTTTCCAGAAAATCCTTTTACAAAAGAAAAGACCGTTTGTTTTTTGTAAAGTTAGCCAACCGATTAAAAGAGTATGATGATATCAAAGATTATCTTGTTGCAAATTTTGTTTGGGCAAGTAAGAAAGGTTGGATAGGTGAATTTAGTGATGTTGTCTATGAGAATTGGAAAAAACATACGCAGAGTTTAAGTTATAATTTTGAACAAGAGTTGTCACCGCACGTTGGCGACTTTGAAAAATTGTTTGAAGTGCCAGAGGGTTCTCACCCATTACTACTAAAAGAATACTTTGGTAAACGTGTATCATTAGAAACACTTATTATACTGGACGAGTTAGTGCAGTATCAAAAGAATTGGGATAAAAAAATGAGTGAAGATCTTTTTTGGCCAGACATCAAAAAATTGATGAATGACTATAAAAAGTTCTTGACAATGCCCAAAGAAAGGTGTAAGATAGTCTTAATAAATTTGATAGAGAAGGAGCAGTAAAGTGCCTCAGAAAATTCGTTCAGAAAACTTTTTTGAACATAAGTTTCAAAACGCAAAGGGTCGCATAAAGGACTTAGAGTTCGCTTGTGCAGAATTACAACGTGAGAACGAAGAACTGCGAGAAAGAACTAAGAAACTCGCAAGTCGTACTCCAGAGTGGCCGAGAGGTTACAGACCAACTAGGAGGCCACAGAAGAAAAATGTCAAGTGATTTTTTATCTGTAGAACTCATAGACAGTATGGGTGATGACCTGACGGTTGTAAACGCAGCTCGTGTATCTTTTGGTAAACGAGTATCAGAGTTTGATGACCTGAAGGATGGAAAGTTAATTTCATACCTTGCAAAACATAAACACTGGAGTCCCTTTGGTCATTGTTCTGCACAGTTTCATATCAAGGCGCCTGTGTTCGTTGCACGACAGTTGGTGAAACACCAGATTGGTTTAACGTGGAACGAGATATCAAGACGGTATGTTGACGATGAACCAGTGTTCTTTGAACCCGATGTCTGGCGAGGTAAAGCATATGACAAGAAACAAGGTAGTTCTGATGAGTCGATTGACATCAATCCAAGAAAAGATATGGTCAACGACTACCAACAAGTATTGAGGACTGCAAAGTGGACGTATGAAGAACTTCTGAGGAAGGGTGTATGTCCAGAACAGGCTCGCATGGTTCTACCACAGAGTATGATTACTGAGTGGTACTGGAGTGGAACGCTCTATGCGTTTGCAAGGGTATGTAACTTACGATGCAAACCAGACGCACAGCAAGAGACTAGAACAATCGCAAATAAAATTGATCTATACATGACTAAATTGTTCCCAGCAAGTTGGGGTGCGTTGATTGATTAGACAGATGGATATGGAGCTCTTTGGTGGATGCAACTACAAATGTCAGATGTGTCCACAAGGAGAGCCAGGCAGAGAAAGAGAGTTTAAGAAGTCTCTCACTTGGGATAACTTTGTCAAGATAGTTGACGATGCAATCTCTCATGGTGTCGAGTCTATCAGTGTGCATGGTGGCGGTGAACCCACACTACACAAAAGGTTTATCGACTGCATCAAGTATATAAAAGACAGGGGTGCAAAGTGTACCAGTATCAGTAACGGTTATCTACTGAATGATACACTGAACCAGAAGATTGCAGACAGCGGTTTGGATACTCTACGGTTGTCTGTTGTTGGATACAATGCAAAGACATACTTTGAATGGATGAAGAAAGATGCATTTCATCAGGTTCGTGATAACGTGAAAAAACTGGTGGAACTATGTAAGGGTACTAACACTTCAGTTGAGGCTCAACATCTCATTCTAAATATGGACAAGAAAGATTACGAGGTCGAACAGTATCGAAAGAATTGGATAGATTATACAAACACCAAGTCTGAGATATGGATGATGCACAACTGGTCTGGAGAATACGATAGTCCATACGAAAGAAGAAAAGAAAATCGAAGGGGTTGTGGTAGACCATTCTCACCGATACTACAGGTGAGAGCTGGTGGATTAGATGGACATCAAGGAGCCGTTGTTGCGTGTTGTATGGTACTAGGTAACGACAAGGCAGCGACACTAGGACATCTGGACACACATACAATAGAAGAGGTCATAAACGGAGACAAGTACGAGGAACTAAGACTTGCACACACAGAGGGACGGTTTGACGATATATCCTATTGTAAGGACTGTGACCAACTGTATGATGTCCCAGAGAGTTTGGTGTGGACTAACATGGACAACAGGGTATATAATCAATCCAAAGTATTAGACGATTTAAGAATTATATGATTGACATAAAATACACAGAATATCCTTGGCCACACTTTCATGGTTCTTTTGATGATGACTTCTATGGTTATGTGAATGATATGTGGTCAACAGAAGAATCCGAAAAGAAATGGAACAATGCAAAAATACGTTTTAACATCAAAATACAAAATCCCCAGATTACAGATATCTTAACAGAAGTTGGTAATGAATCTATTTTGAGGTCAGAAGATTTATATAAGAAATATTATCCAGAGCTGGGTAACTTACCCATCGCAGATAACGCCCATCATTTATTTTCTGAGAATCCACCATCAGATACAGGTTACGACATGAGAAAGTTACATCTGGACAATGGTAACAAAATGGTTTCTGGTCTATGGTACTTCAAAGATCCAGATGATGACGATGGTGGTGATTTAATTTTATATAATCCTGTGACCAAAGAGAAAGACATTTTTAAATATGATACGAATAAAATTATTCTATTTCCAAATTTACCGATTAGTTGGCATACAATCACTAGGAGAGAAAAGTCACAGTATCCCAGACGGTTTGTTTGTTTGGTAATGGAATCATCTACAGTCGTACTACATAATTACAAGTTAGATAATTTTAAAGACGTACAGACATACGAGGAAACGGTGAATTACTATGAGTGAGATTGCTTTTGTTTATGGTAACGGTGAGTCCAGAATGGGTTGGGACATCAATCAGGAATTTGAGGGTGTCACCACTTGGGGTTGTAATGCAATCTATCGTGACGGTAAAGTTGATAATCTGGTTGCAGTTGATTACAATATGCAACAAGAAATATACGAATCAGAATATGCTCTAGATAACACTTGCTGGTTTCTAGATTGGAATATACTACCAAAAGAATTTACTCAACCGCTTACTTGGGCTCCCAAAGGTCAAGTTGACCTACTTAGAACAGGTTTCCCTAAAGAACTTATTTTTGAAACTAGGAGAAGACCATACAATAAAAAAACTGGACGTTACGAGAAAAGTAATAGGTGTGTCGTACAGGGTAAGAACCCTAACGATGCAGCAGTCAAATTAAAACAAGCTATTGAACATAATCCTGATAAAGATCCGAAGGAATTAGAAGTCAAGCTTACAAAGAATTGTGGGTTGTACATTTGTTGGTTAGCCAACGAAGATAAGGTGAAAGACATTGAAGTATTCAAAGGTCGAGGATCTGGTGCAACCGCAATGTACCTTGCTTGTCATGAAGGAGCCAAAACAGTTTTCATGTTTGGTTTTGACATGATGGAGGAGGGTGATAAATACATAGGAGTGTATAAAAATACTGAGAACTATTATTATGCAAAAGGTTTTGATTGCATCGTTTGGAGAAAGCAATACAGATCTGTTTTTAATGAGTTCGAGGATACTACATTCTATTGGGTATGCAAAGACATCGATAACCAAATAGGTAAAGATGTTTTTGAACAACATTCCAATGTAAAATTTATTACATACGAAGAACTAAACAATAACATACGTTAACATAAGGAGAAGATATTATGTCTTTAAGTAAACTTAAAAAGTCAAGTTCGCTTGACAAATTACTCAACGCAGTAAAGGAAGATTCTGCACCACAAGAGAAGAAGTCCTACAAGGATGACCGATTGTGGAAACCAGAGATGGACAAATCTGGTAATGGATATGCAGTTATCCGATTCCTACCAGCAGTCGATGGTGAAGACTTGCCATGGGCAAAAGTCTGGAATCATGCGTTTCAAGGGCCGACAGGTCAATGGTATATCGAGAACTCTCTCACTACCATAGGTCAGAAAGATCCTGTATCAGAACACAACACAAGGTTGTGGAACACTGGTCTGGAATCAGACAAAGAAACTGCTCGCAAACAAAAGAGGAAGTTGCAATACTTCGCAAACATCTATGTTGTGAGTGATTCCAAACACCCAGAAAATGAAGGAAAGGTTTTCCTCTATCGTTTCGGTAAGAAGATCTTCGATAAGATTATGGAAGCGATGCAACCAGCGTTTGAGGACGAGGAAGCAATCAATCCATTTGATTTCTGGAAGGGTGCAAACTTCAAGTTGAAAGTTCGCAAGGTAGATGGTTACTGGAACTATGACAAGTCAGAGTTCGATTCAGTAAGTCCTCTATTCGATAACGATGCTGAGATCGAGACATTGTGGAAAATGCAATATCCTCTCGCAGAGTTTTCTGCTGACTCCAACTTCAAGTCGTATGATGAGTTAAAAACTCGTCTTGATGCGGTCTTGTCTGGAACGGTATCTGTTGGTAATGTAACTGATGAGTTGAATGACGAACCAGTTGCTGCACCAAAGGTTGATACTACACCTGTGGAAGCGTCATCTTCTAATTCCTCTGAGGAAAACGAAGAAGACACAATGGCTTATTTTGAAAAGTTAGCCAACGGTTAAGGCCGGCACGCCACTCGATGTCAAACTAGTCCCTGATCTAATCGAGAAACGTCCATACCCCCCTAGGCGCCTGCAAGGGGGGTATTTTTTTATGCGATGCCGGCAACATTGTACCCAAGTACAATCTGATTTCTAAAGGCAACATCAACTGGATTATCTGAGGTCATCATTAGATTTGTTGAAGAAGTTTTTACACTATTATCACTACTACTCATCATCTGAATATTTGCTCCCGAATTACCACGGCGGGCATCATTGAGATTGAACCTTGTGTCTGGTTCTGCATCTCTACCAAATTTGTCCTTAAGTTCTTGAAGAGTTCGTGGCCTTCTCCTAACTTCACCAATATTTTTGGGAGGCTCTAAAAGCTGACGATTTCCAGTTGCGAGGAATGCTTGTTCTACTGTTGTTGCGTCAAATGTCATGTCTCGTACCTTCGCACCAAAACCCACTCCTTTGGTGATCACATCACTAACTTTCCCTACAACATCTTCGATAGGAGTGTTATTGATTAAAAAGTCTGCAATTATTTCTCCTATCGCACCTCCAGCAAAAGTACCAATGGCCATTCCACCTATAGCACCTAATGCGGTTCCGACAAAAGGTATAGGTATTCCAATTGAACCTAACGCCGCTCCTACGGTCAGACCCTTGGCCATACCAAGTCCACCACCTATAAATTCACCTAGAACTCTAACTTTTTCCTCATCACTTTCTGCCTTTGACATAGCTAACATCATCATCGTAAATGTGCCTGCTGGTAAAATTTTTGATAAAAATGGAATTGCACTCATAAGATTTGGATACTTATTCAACGTACCAATCTTTGTGCCTTTTTCGGCAAAGGCCGTTATTGCCCCACCTTTCTCTCCAATTCTTGCTACTGTCCTTAGTCTTCCTTTTTCATCTTTAAATGTTTCGCCAAGTTGTCTTCCTACAAATTTACCTGTTGTTGCTTTTGACATTGCTGGGGTTTTTATACCCAAAGTCCTGAGCATTGACCCCATAAACCTTGATATGATAAATGTAAATCCACCTTGAACATCAGGTCTGTCAAACAAAGTATCAAAAAAATCATTTACCTTTTTTTCCATATTTTTCAGACCTTCACTAATCGAATCACCAATTCCAGATTTTTCAATACCTTTGTTTATAAGATCTAAAAGAGTCTTACCTACCTCTTTTAAACCCCCAATTATTCCACCTTCCTCAAACGCCTTTATGATGTTTTCAATCGCTGCCTTTATTTTTGGAATCATGTTTTTAAATGTTTCTGATTCCAGAAAATTTGCTAAACCGAAAAGTGCTGCAACTGTTAAACCAGCACCTAAAATTTTACTAATCGTTGCGGTCTGTCGTGTTAAGAATCCCCCTATACTTTGAAATATACCTACAACACTACCCATTGTTTTTCCAAAAAAACTATTTCTTCCAAGATATTTTTGAAAAGTTTCTCTAGTCGTTGCTAATGCTTCTTTTGCTTCTTCTTTCCTTGCTGAAAGCGGTGTCATCAGAAGTCTATTTTGTTTTATCTCATCCTTTTTGAGTCTTTCCTCTATCTTTCTATATCTTTTGGTTTCGGTAATACCTTCACCAAATTCTTCTCTTAATTTTTCAAGAGCATCTCTTTGGTCTTTTATACCCTTTCTTGCCTCTTTAAATTCCTCAAGATTTCTACTGGAAACTCCAAAAAGATCTCTTCTTTGTTTTAAGTCTATTAAATTATCGATTTTTGCATCTTTACTTTGTTCCTCAACTTTTTTATTGAGTTCAGCAATTTCTTTGACCATATTTTTAAAGTCTCTTGGATCAAATACACCTGTTTGTCCTATAGCCATCTTACTTACTTCTTCTTATCTGCGTATGCGTTTGCACCAAAGTATGCAGCAACTAATGCTGAGATTGCAACAAAATATGTCGGTGCAATATCACCAATAATTTTTGCGGTACTTTCAAACCCTAACATTGAAGTGATTAAAATTCCTGATGGATAACACAACATACCGAACAATGCAAACCATGTCATATGACGCATTGCATCTCTACGGGCATCTGCATCCTCAAGTTCTTTACGTTTGAACTCTAGGTACAGTCGATGTTCCTCATCTGATACTCTCCCATCACCATTAGTATCTGCTGGGTGATGTTTTTTTCCCTCTCCCTCATCCATTTTGCATTTTCTCCTTTTCGATTCTTTCGTTTTCTTCTTTAATAAATTTTTCTAGTAATCCTAAATATATTTCTCTTTCCCATGGCATCATATTTTCAAGTTCTGTTAAACTATACTTATAATGTTGCATTAATGCAAAATTAGTTTTATAGTAGTTAAACAAATTATCATGAGAAAGACTTACACTAAAAAACTTTCAAGCCCTTCAATCATAACTTGACTTTTAACATCAGTTTTAGGGTTCGTTACTTCTACTGTATGACGTAGTTTTGGCATCGTATTAAAAAACTCCATTACACTTTCAAGTTGTTGTGTACTAAAACTATCAATAAATTCTTCCAAATCGTTATTTTGTAAATCTACTTTTCTATATATGGTATCACCATTATGAATTTCGTGTATACAATTTTTTAAAATCGCAAAAACTGTATCAACGGTGGTAAGGGAGTCACCCAATTTCATTCCTTTCATGTCAGTCATACAAGGATATTTCATCATTAATTTGATATCACCTGTAATATCAATTTGATTCGTGTGATTGTTCCCCATTTGCACTTCTATATCATTTAGATTAACATTTACTGGAACTCTTGTTTCCTCATCATCAGGACATAAAACTTGAAGTTCTGCATTTTCGCCTACAGCTCTCGATCTAATTTTTAAAAATACATATTCTACATCAAATAGGGGCGAAGTAGAAACATCAATTTTATCAAAGGTACACGCACGAATTACTTTTGACACACTATCAAGTATTTCCTTTTCATCCTCACTTTCCTGAGCTATCATTAATAGTTTTTGTTCTTTAACTAAAAATGGTCTGTATTGTATTTCTTCTCCTGTTGACGGTAATTCCAACCTATAAGTTGGAGTATCTAATTTTGGTAACATAATGTTTCATCCTTATAATTTTCTTAACACCGCTGGTATTGCTGCGGTTATTCTACTTTCCACCGTATCTAAAACCGCATCTACAATTCTGTTCCCTAGTGGTTTTTTCGTGTGTGCTTCATCTCCCAAGTTTTTCCAATATCGATATGAAAATGTAACTTGAACTGTTTGAACTTGATTTGTACTCCCATAAGCCAATGGTTGTGATGCGATTGTTTTTGGAAAACACTCAACCAGTTCAATTCCATATCGTTGTTTTTCTGTTTCATCTAATTGAAATATTTTAATTGAACCAACGTAATCATCGTAGTATTGCATACTCCAAGTCTGGGGATTGTATGCGAGTCGTTGCCATGTTTCAAAAACCATTTTTTCTCTCATATCAGAGGAACACAAAAAAGTTCCAGTGATGTCTGCAAAGGAAAATCCTTGAACCACTTCTCTGGTTGGCCCATAGATATTTACATCAGGTGCGGTATCCAGATTACGGCCTGGAAACTCAATTGATTGACATCGTAGTGATGCTTTTCTGATATCACCATCACCAGCATTACCTTGCATTATTCTTTGAAAGAGGTTTGCATTATCTTTTCCGTAAGGGGGGAGTAATTGTATCTCATAACGTGATGGTCTTGCATATCCATCATCACTACGAAACTCTGCAAATACTTCATCAAGAACTGCATACGCAGTTGCTTCTACAAAACTTCCTAAATTAAATCGGTCATTGGCCATTAGATCATACCTCTCGAATCTCTCCAGACCTTTCTATCCGAAGCCTTTTTAAATCTTTGCACTGGTAGTAATGTTGCAACAATAAACTCATCTGCATCTATCCTACGAAATGGCGACTCTACAAAATTATACAAGTATCGATGCAAAGTTGGTCTTACCAAATCAATGTTTCTAACTCTGTTGTACGTTGCAGTCAATCTTGTTGTGCTGTCAAATTTATTATTACTACTAAATTCATAAAGTTTATCAAGTAAACTTGTCCGTAGTGGTATCGGTAGATAGTGCATATTAATACCCATAAACCCCCCTCTATACCTCTCTAACGGTAGAACCAGAGGAAACCTATCATAGTATGGTAGTTTCTCTTTATATTTTGGTGAGTAAAAAAACATATTTAGTCTACCAAAAAAAGGTCTAGAAGATCTTTTTCCTTCACGAACTAGTTGTGCAGAACTTGGTTCACCAAACTCTTTTATCTTTTTGCGAAACCAAGAAACAGAGCGTTCTTGACCCCCTGTTGCCTCTAATACTTTTTGAATATATTCAGTCGCCATATAACTATTTATACTTAGGATTGAGATGATCTTCTGTCAATATCTTAAACTCCATACCCTGATCGTTACAGTATTCGGTTGCAGACTTCCACTTTGCTTGATTGACACCCCATGTCTCAACTTCCTTGAACCATCTTCTAGTTTTTCTTTTGGGATTCTTGATAGGTGGTTTGCACTGAGCCTTTGGTTTGACCTCAATAATAAATTTCTTGATTGTCTCATCAGACTGTCGAACTTTCATATAAAAATCTGGAAAATAACGGTGCAGTCTGCCATCCCAAGGCGATAGATAAGGTATAATGACTTCCTCACTACCCCATTCAAGAACCGCATCGTTGTGGTCACAGTACACCATGAGTTTACGTTCCCATAGAGAACGGTATATCACTTGGTTAGGATTACCCCGATACTTTTTAGGATTTACTGGTTTATATGTTCCACTGTACGCCATGTTGTATAAATACTTAGACTAATAGGAGTATTTATATGGCGAGTTTCACTGATGTTGTTAAAGGTCAAGTCGTATCAATCGCAAACGAAGGTTTTAAAAGAGTAACAGGTGGATTGCGAGGTGTTATCGGCAGTGCGATAGAAGACCTAAATCCTATTTCCAGAATTTTTGATCAAAATCAATCTAAAGGTAAACTAGACCCCAAATCATTTACCTTTCCACTTGATGTTACCGTTAACGATCCTGGCTTGGGTAATCATGGTCATTACATATTATTTTTCATCAACGAACAGGAAGATGCAAAGATACGTTTTGGTAGAGATGATTTTTCTTTTTCTGGTAGTGGATTCTTAAACCTAATTGATTCGAGAATTGAAAACGGAATTGGTAATATGGTAAACAGTTTTGTAGATACTCAGGCAGGGGCCGCTAGAGATGCCGCCTCTGACTTATTTTCAAGAGTAATAACTTTTGGTGATCCAAGAGTAACTGTTGGTGATGCATCTGGGGAACAACCCATAACTGCTGGAACTGTTTCACGCTCGTTTGTTGGAACTGGAGATGCAACAGCTGAAGGTATTGAACACTATTTAAAAACTGGTGACTCTTCGGTATTTGATGATCCCTTTGTTGGCCCCCCCAGGCCCCCCAACAAACTAAAAAGTGCGGTTTCATCACTCTATGAAAATGTTAACAACTTTATAGGACTAGACAGTATCATAGAGGGTTACTCTAATGCTGGTCTGGATTTTGTAACAGATAAGTTAGGGTTTGAAAGATACGGTTCTACAATTAGTCAATCTAGAAATACTGCAATTGTGGAGAGAGCCCCAACAACACGATTGGATACTGCGATTGCATTGTATATGCCACCTACGGTAAATGTTACCTATGCATCAAATTATGTGGACACTGAAATTGGTTCTGCTGCAAATTTAGCTGGTAAAATATTTGACGGTGCAGATGCCGCACAGGGAGTTGCAAACAACATAACACAGGCAGTAAATCAACTGATGGATAAAGAAGCAATAGGTGAGTTTGCAGACTTTCTTAGAAAAATGGGTCTAGGTGCGGCAGGTATAATTCCAGGCGCTCAAGGTGCAAGAGAACTTTATGAAATGAAACAGGGTTCCATTATGACAAACCGTATGGAGTTAGCGTTTAAAGGATTACCTAAAAGGTCATTTCAATACACGTTTAAGATGATACCCAAAAGTGAAAAGGAAGCCAACGAGGTTAGAAATATTGTTAACGCATTTAAAATAAATATGTTACCAGAGATGGTGGACTCATCTACCAAACGATTGAGAGTGCCAAATACGTTTGATATCAAGTATATGTACGTTGGACAGGAAAATGAGTATCTTCACAAAATATCAACTTGCGTATTAGAGAACATGAACGTAACGTATGGTGGTGATAGGTATAAAACTTTTGAAGCAAATGCTGAGGGTGCTCCACCAGTAGAAACAACGATTACTCTTAACTTTAAGGAAATGGAACAAATTACAAGAGAACGTGCTAGAGAGGGATTTTAAAAATGTATTTCAATTCGTTCCCAAGCATACCCTATGATTCCGTAGGGGATTATAATTTTAAGGAAGTTAAAAATCTTCTGCGTAGGGTTGCGGTCAGAGCAAAGGTAAAAACCAATGCGTTGATGTATGACACCTACGATGTAAAAGAAGGTGAAACACCAGAAATGATTGCAGACAAATTATATGATGATCCAGAATTACATTGGGTTGTCTTAATGGTAAATGATATCACCGACAGATATCATGATTGGCCAATGGATTCTGGACAATTTCAAGATTATCTTAACGACAAATACTCCGACATTAATGCAACTCACCATTACGAAATTGCACAGAGTTCTGGTGATACTTCAGTTAAAATTTGGATAGAAAATGATATTGATACTAGTGCATATTCGGGTGCAACCATAGTGACCAACTATGAATATGAACTAGAGGAACAAGATAGAAAAAGAAAAATACGATTACTTGATCCAAGATTTATTGACCAATTCCTCCAAGAATTTCAAACTAAAATGCGAGAATCTATTATCTAATGTCTGATGGAATACAGTATGCTGGTGAGTATACCAATGCAGAGTTTACCTTGTTTTCATCAAGTGGTTCTGTAATAGGTATTGAACGCCAAGGTCTTGTCATAAACATATATGAAAATATATACAGCCCATCAATGTCTGGAGAAATACTTTTTCTGGACACAAACTCATTTATTAAAAATTTACCAATCATAGGTCAAGAGTATATAGTTTTAAAATTACATACAAAGGGAGACAGAAGTAAGAGTGGACTTATAGAACAAGTGTTTTATATCGATAAAATTACAGGTAGAACAATGCAAAATAACATGGAAATGTTTGTGTTACATTTTTGTTCTCCAGAGCAAATAAGGAATGAACGAGTAAGAGTATCACAAAGTTATACAGGTTCTATCGACTCAACGGTAAACACTATACTTCAAAGTCCAAGATATATAAACACCAAGAAAAATTTATTTATTGAAGAAACTGCTGGGGTCAGGAAGGTAATTTCCCCGAACATGAATCCTTTTAGGTTTATTAACAGGTTAGCTGAAGAATCTATTTCTAAAAAATATAATTCGCCCTATTTTTTATTTTTTGAAAACAACGAGGGAATACACTTTGAAACCTTAAACAATCTTTATAGAAGACCTATCCTTGCAGAATACACTACTTCAGATACCGAAGGAGCAGCACACCCAAGAGATGTGATAGATGAATACAGTAGACCCATTAGTTATAAAATGTTAAACACAAATGACATGATCTCAAATATTCAAGGTGGGTTGTTGGCCTCAAAAATGACTTCATACGACATCTTCAATAAGAACTATGAAACAACAAAGCATGGTTATTTTGATGATTTTTTGAAACACGATAGACTTTCCAATATTCCTATATACAATACAAACTACATTGATGACCAACATACAATACAAGATTTTCCTGATGCAAAAGTTAATGTGCATCCAAAATCAACAGTAAATGGAAAGGACGCAACATACTACTCAGGTCAACAAGCAACGTATGATGCAAATCAAATTGAACGATCTTTGATGGACAGACAAGCAAAAATGATGGAGATGACAAAAGGAGTAAGAGTGAGGGTATCCGTACAGGGACAGACAAACCTATCAGTAGGTAATCCAGTTAACTTTAATTTGTTGACTGCTGGAAATCCTCATGACGATTCTGATTTTGATCCGTACTACACAGGAACATATTTAATCACAGAACTTCAACACACATTCAGTGAAATACAGGGAAAAAACCATACAATTACAATGACACTCTTTAAAGATGGTTTTTCAAAAGAATTACCAAGAGGTAATGATGCAAAAGAACCTATACCAAGAACATCGGCTGTTGCGTATAGAACATAATATAAAGGAGGTACAATCTATAGAAACTCACATCATGTTAAATTTTAATGAGAGGTACAGTTATGACTATTAAGAGAAAAAGAAGATTAGAAAAAATGAATTTTCTATCAAAAGAAAGAAGAATTGAACCAATGACACAGGATGATAAATACTTGTTGAAACTGATTGAACAAGAAAAATCTATAGAGAGACAGAATGAAAACATTCCAAGATTTGCAAGAGGGGGTCTACGATCCTAACATACTAAAAGCATTTTTCCTTGCAGGCGGGCCAGGCAGTGGTAAGTCTTATGTTGTAAAACGTACCACTGGTGGCCTCGGTATGAAGATCGTAAACAGTGACGATGCATTTGAGAAACTTCTCAAAGATGCAGGGCTGTCTTTGAAGATGCCTCCAGAGGAAGAAGAACCCAGAGATGTTGCAAGAGGTCGTGCAAAAGAACTCACCGCAAAGAGAAAAGCAAACTATGTCGAAGGTCGGTTGGGTCTAATTATTGACGGAACTGGTCGAGAGTACGACAAGATTGCAAAACAGGCTCGTGAGTTAGAAGGTCTTGGATATGACACGCACATGATCTTTGTAAACACATCACTAGACGTTGCACTTGAGAGAAATGCAAAACGTGCTCGTAGTGTACCCACATCAATCGTCACGAACAGTTGGAAAGCGGTGCAGAACAACATCGGTAAGTTCAGTAACTTCTTCAAGGGTAATTTTATTATTCTAGATAACAATGATGTTGATGAAGATATGATGTTGCAAATATTCAAAAGAGTTAGACGATTAGCCAACAAAAAAGTTCAGAATGGTCGAGGTAAAGCTTGGATCTCACAACAACTTCAAATGAAGAAACGTGCTTAGAATTTAACAGTTAGTGCAGTTCCAAACATAATTGATTTCTTATTGAAGTCATCATCTAAAACATACATGACATGAGGACTGAAACTTAGATTTTTGTTGTGTTTGTATTTTACACCGAACTGGTTCTTGATATCGTCAAAACTTAAATCGTCATCCTTACCCTTACCAAATTCCCATCGAGGTTGAATCTTAAAAAATGCACTGAACTTTTCTGTGACAGGGACACTTGCTTTACCTATGAGTCGGTATCTCCAGTTTGAATCCTTAGAACCGTCATGGTGTCTATACTCAATCCTATGTCCTATGTCAAATACTTTCCACTTGAATACCTTGTGTGTTAGTTTAGGTCGGTATTCATTTGCACCATCCTTTTCTGCAAATCGCATCGCTGCAGTAAACTTACCAAGTTTGTATGACGTTTCTACATGGTCATAATCACTACCAAACTGATTTCTTACATTCAGTCCAAAATCTTTATATTTGATATTCCAGTTGTGTTCTGTTTTTTCCCAGCTGTCAGCCATGCTGACCAGAGGGGCAGCTAATATTATAAGTGCAAGAAATAGGGTTTTCATCGGTTCTCCTTTGGTTAGTAATACCCATATATATGTCGGAATTGTTACAATTATATTACAGACTTGACATTACCCCCCAGAGTATGAGACAATATATCTTTCAATAGTGAAAGGTATATCATGCCACTTTTACCAGTATATTATACGACTACTCAATATAGTAGACGCAAGAAAAAGATCAATCCCCAGAAATACGAGACTGAGTGGAGGAAACACAATAAGTTCCTTAAACGTATGCAGCTCTCACCCCTTACCCTAGAGGAGTATATTGATAGCTGTCGAGGTATCGTCAAGAAGTCCAAGAAACCTGATACTTGGAAACCAGAACCAGTATTCAGAAGGACGGTGGAGTACGCACCTAGCCATGGAGTAGGAGGTGTCGCAGATACGTCTAAAAAGACTGAGGACTACAAACAAAAGGTCAGTCAGAACTATATCATCGGTCAGGCGTACAATAAGGGTGGATATCAGGTACTTTCTAAGGTCGAAGCAGATGACCCGAATACAGGAAAACGTAGGTAAATCAATGACTTACGAAGGGGGTTGACAATGCCCCCTAAATTTGCGATAATATACTCTGATGTTGAGAAAAGAGGTTGAAAAAATGACGATTGAAGAGATGAGAACAGAGATTCAGAAGTTGGAACAAGAACTTGAGAATCTT
>VTLG01001858.1_pt1 | contig 22676 bp, 26 predicted proteins | sample 4694571 | NCBI WGS metagenome assembly VTLG01 (sample SAMN12604809, study PRJNA352737) | marine metagenome | biome: ENVO:00000447; feature: ENVO:00000209|ENVO:00000569|ENVO:01000036; material: ENVO:00002151; isolation source: viral sequences binned using virsorter ...
TACCGCAATGGTCTGCGGCATCTGGTAAATTCATTTTAGCATGAAAAAGTGCTTCATGTGCTTCTTTAACATTTTGTGGTGTTGTTTTATTCTTCTTCAACACTTTCCAACTCCTCGATAGCATCAACTGGTACTTCATTACCACCTATACTATACCAGTGTTGTGGTATACCGATACTATCTTTTCTTACACCTAGGTATGCTAGGTCACTAAAACTATGCTCACGTAGCATTGCCTGTAAACGATAATGTATTAGTTCAGATTTCTTCATGCTTTAGTTTTCCATTCAACTCCATCTAACATAATCTCTGTGAGACATGCTAGGGTATTAATTTCTTGATCTGCAACAAACTGAATTTGATATTGATACTTAGCAATAATCAATACACAGTTAGGGACACTAGCATTACTAGCATGTTGGTATAGAACATCGTAGATCTTTCTCATTACCATATAGGGATCATGATCCATGTTCTGTGTAACCCAAGACTTAACTGTAGAATAGTTACGATCTTTCATTGCTCGAATCAGATCATCAATATTAATATCTGCAATATCTACTAGAATTCCTGAGTCAATCTCACCTGATGATGAAAATCTTTGTGCTTCATTTAGAAGACGTCTCCAATCTGGATAATATCTTTTAATAAGTTTAGCGATAATCTTATCATCATACTTAATTGATTCCTTAGTTAAGATATCACGAATACGATAGAAGAACTGTTCCTGTAGTTTCTCTTTATGAGAAGGTTTGATTGTAAAATCAACAACAGTACAACGTGACTTTATAGGGTCAATCAGTTTGTTAATAAAGTTGCAAGTAAATATAAACCTACAATTAATATGATACTCTTCAATCGCTGCTCTAAGAATCATCTGAACATCGTAGGTCATATTATCTGCTTCATCTAGAATGACTACTTTATGAGCAGCACTCGAAGTCAGTGAAACACTAGTAGCAAACTGTTTAACTTTGTTTCTAATAGTGTCTATAGAACGACCTTCATCAGACCCATTTATAAGGAGGTAGGAGGCACCTATTTCATCACATAGAGCACGAGCAACTGTTGTTTTACCAACACCTGCAGGACCACTTAGAAGGAGGTTAGGTATCTCTCCCTGAGTAAGAAAACCCTGGAAAGATTTTTTAGATCCATCAGGGAGAATGCATTCATCAATTTTGTGTGGGCGATATTTTTCTACCCACAGAAATTCTCTCTTCATTTAGGTTCAAGTGCAATAAAATATTTTAGATGTAAATCATTTGGTCCAACAACTGTCCACTCACTCAACAACTCCTCAGAAACTTTAACATGATAATCGTGGTTTCTAGCAACACGTAAGTTCTCTGTGTTAAGAGTTAGATCAAAGTCACCTGTAGATTGTCCATTAGGAAAATCCATCCAGAATGTATTACTGGTTGCATTCTCAGTATCAACACCGTGTACACTAATCTTTCCATCACGAGATCTGAATAGAACCTCGGGAAGATTAAACTTAGCAAGTGCATCACGCAAGTTCTTTAGATCACTTTGGTCAATAGTAAATGAAATATTTGAACCAGGAAATTTTACTTCTTTCTCAGGTGCAACTTTTAAAGTTATCTGAGGATCACTGAAATAATATCTGATAGAAAGATTACCACCTTTAATAGTTACGTAATCATCATTATCAAAATGTAGTACTGGATAGTTTCCATCTCTAGCACAAATACCGATTGCAGAAATAAACTCAGAGAGATCATAGATAGCAAAATCCTGAGGGATATATTCCTCAGAAATATATTCCCCAAGAATGTTTTCTGCATTAGCGATGGTACGGATTAGGTTACCTTTTTTAAAAACAATCGAAGAATTAATAGTTGAGAAGTTTACCAGTATTTGATAAGTCTCCTCAGAAATAGTTAAAGTGCTCATCTTCGTAGCAATAGCGGTCATAATAAATTAGTCTTCTTGTGCTGCTTCAATTACTGCAGCATAGTTTGCTTCATCTCTTGTATGAAAGTGCATGAGTAATATTCCATAGTGTAGCACCTTTAAGAGATCTTGTCTAGCACTTCCTTTCTTATCGTAACGTGAAGCGTATTTTAGAATGTTACTTCTGCAAAATGCTTTAGCATCACCACACGCATCAATTACATCGAGGGTTTGAAGTTTATCTGTTGAGTAGTGTTCAGAATAAGTATGTTGAATGTAATGATCTAACTCCTCTAGGAATTTGTCTTCACGGTATTTAAAACTCATTTAACGCTCGTAGATATACTCGACATTATCATGGTAGCACGTAAAATCCTTTCCGTCAATAGACCTCATAAAAAGTTCAGAAGCGTTACCACCAATAATTTTAGCGGTTCGGACTTGGGTCCCTCGTAGTAATACGATACGACCCATCATCCCTTCAACATGATTAAGCATCTACAGACTCCTCCTGATCAAGGTCAACTCCTGCATCAATCTTATCATATAATTCAATGAAAGATTGCTTAGTTTCATCATCAAATCTGTTAGTACAAACTTTGATTGACTTCATACGATCATTCCAGATAGCATATGCTCTCATGATGTGTACAAGTCTACGTGTAGAGATGACTTCATCAATACCACCGTCCTTGAATGTTCTACGGATAATGTCTGCCCAGTTAGCAAGATTCTCACAGAACTCTTTGTCTTTCTTACCAAGAGTAGCGGCAACCTTTTCAAGAATCTTCATTTCTGTTTTAGGAGTAGGATACTCCTGCTCAAATGTTAGAGCAAATCTCTCAAGGAATGCTTCATTCAATACATTAGTACCGATGAATCTACCATCATCAGAACCTTTACCTTTTGTGTTAGCAGTAGCGATGATGTTGAAACCTGGAGCAGGTTGTACATATCTACCAATCTTCTTGAGGAAGATACCTTTGCCTTCAAGAATAGATTGTAAGCAAAGAATTTTATTAGACGCAAGGTCAACTTCGTCTAGAAGGAGGACAGCTCCCCTCTCCAAAGCTTCAACCACAGGTCCGTTGTGCCAAACAGTTTCGCCATTAACAAGACGAAACCCACCAATAAGATCATCTTCGTCGGTTTCAATTGTGATGTTTACCCTAATTAGTTCTCTATTTAGAGTTGCACATGCCTGTTCAACGGAGAATGTTTTACCGTTTCCAGACAAACCAGTGATGAATGTAGGATAGAAAATTTTAGATTGAAGAATCTTTTTTACATCAGTAAAGTTACCGAAAGGAACATAGTTTGCATCCTTATCAGGAACTAGATTTTGCTGAATAGCAGGGATAGCAGCAGGTGCTTGGAAAGTCTTCTCAAGTTTTTCTTGGATAGTTAGATTCCACTTACCAATACCTTGCTTGTATTTTTTAAGTCTTTTCTTTACTGTAGCAAGAGAACAATTGAAATGTTCAGATGCCTCAAATAAAGCTTTTGTATTTACCTCAGTACCAACCTTTTCAGAAAGGTAAGTAACTAAGTCTTCGGTTGTAACGGGAACGGGTTCAAAAGGCATCGGATTAATTTGTTTGTATGAATATAGTATAGAGCATGAAGGGGGTAAATCAACCCCCTAGTGGACACTTTCTCAAGTGGTTATGATACATACTCTACGAATGAACTGAGTAGTTTTTTGTTGGTAGATTTGTTACCTAGCATCTTTTTAAATGCTCTAGAAATATCACCCTTCTTAGCACCAGACTCAACATCGAATTCAGTTTCTGAATTTAAGGAGTTGTTAGAGAGAGCATAGAGAGCACTGTATCCTTTAGGATTAGGAATGATTGCAGACTTCTCTTTTCTCCATTGTTTCTGGACTTTAGGATAGTCATCCCAATCTGCATACTTACCAACAAACTGCTGAAGACAACCACCTGGAAGAATACGGAATCCAATAACATTTACAGAAGGATTACGATCACGAACCTGCTGAATGAAAATACTTGTAGCATTATCATAATCAAAACCACTGTAAACACGACCAGTTGTACGGTCACGGAGGATTACACCAAAATCAACACGACGTGAAACAATTCTGGTTTCATCTGCATGTTCATCATAGATCTCTTGACCGTATGAACTAGAGCATGCTTCGCCGTCAGATAGAACACATACATTTACTTTTTGTAAATCATTCTGCTTTTTGAAATCAGGGATGATGTAATTTAACATTACGATTGCTTCATTCAAAGGAGTACCAGATAGACCAATACCAAAAGTTGAACCATATCCTGTATTGTGTCTGTAGACAGATGCTTCACGGAAAAGATTTCTGCACTGCATCTCATACTCACGAGAGTTAGAACGAGATGAAACAAAATTCATTAAGTGAAAGCAATTTTCATCAATATAGATTTCATTCTTCTTAACATCTTCATGACGAGAAGAATAGTAACTGTAACGATAATCATTCCAATCTTTATTCTCAGTGCTATTTTCCATTGCTCTCTGAGCGGCATACCATTCATTAGTAAACGCATAGACTTCAAATGGAATTTGAACTTTCTTACAGAATGCAGTAAGATTTAAAACTTGCTTTACTGTAGCAAGTAATTCGCTAGACATAGAACCAGACCAATCAAGAATGAAAAGTAAACCATGGTTCTTACCATCAGGAAGGATTGTTACTTTTTTGAAAAGGTCTTCGTTGTATCTGTAAGTATGTAACTTTGCAGTATCAAGAACACCAGTTTTAGATTGACCTGCACGAGCATATGCATCAGCAGATTTTTTACACTCAAACTCTTTTACAAGATAGTTAACTTCTTTTTGAGATTGCTTTTTGAATACTTGATATCTAGCATCTACTTCTAGATATCTCTCAGGATCTTCTGCATTCTCATTGATCCAACCATGAAGTACTTTCCAATCAACTACGTGATTATCTACATCAACTTTCTGAGGAATCTCAACATAGACTGGATCTCTTCTTTGACCTCTTGAAGATAGTTCCTCTGTTGCATTATCAAAAGAACGTTGAGTTTTAGATTCTTCAAGTGAATTCTCAGGTTCAGTTAGATTACCATCTTCATCATACATATCATCTCTTACATCTTCGAGTTCTGTTCCTGATGATTTTGATTGGTTAGGAGCAGATGTTGCACCACCACCTCTAGATGATGAACTACTTGATACAGTTGGTTGATCTTCTTCGCTAGACTTAGACTCTCCTGATTCATCAGATGAAGATGAAGATCCATTCTTAGATTGTCCACCAGTATTACTTTGAGGTTCAAACGCTTCAGCATCTTCTTCTGCAGGTACTTCCATAGTTGCCTGCTCTTCTTGTTGTTGCTTACTGAAGTTAAAAACATCTTTAGCAATTTCTAACACTTCGTCAAAAGTCTCAGCAAGATCTGTACGAGCAACAAATAACTTTTCTTCTATAGAGAATGGAATCAATGCACTAGCACCAATCTTGAAGTGCAGATTGATACGGTCAATCAAACTGAACTCAGATGTATCTTCATCTTCAACACCAAAGAAATCTCTACTATTTAATTCTTGATAACCATTATTAAAAGACTTGCGAAGACCTGGAAACTTACGCTTCATTAGTTTCTCAATACGTGCATCTTCGATAACATTTATAAAGTCTTGAGGGCATTGTGCTTTCTCTCTCCAGTCTTCATTAGGAGTGAATAGAGCATGACCTACCTCATGACCTACAAGCATATCATACACAGTTCCAGAAGCGTGATCCCACATAGGAAGAGTCAAGACACGACGATCTACATCAAAGGATGCTGTAGCAGTTCTGCGGTGTTCTACGATAAGATTCTCTGTAGCGAGAAGACGAGCAAGGTTGCCTTTGATTTCTGGTTGATTTGTATGCATGACCGTTTGTGTGTTATGCATCTATTGTACACGTAAATTTGACCTTGTGTACCACTATTGGACCACTTTCTAAAGTGTCACATTACCTGCTAAACTAATTCTAGGTTTATCAGTTGAATAATATGGGTGTACTCCGTGATAGATCCTAGCGGGAAATAATATCATGCGTCCATTATCTCGATAGTCAATCTCAATATTTTGACAATATGTATGTCCAGAATGTGAAGGATGGATAAAATAAAAACATCCTGGGTAAGGTTGATTAGAAGATGCAACCCTATAATCTTTTCTTTCTTCCTCTAAAGAGTATGGTATATCATGAAAAATAACCCAACTGTATATACCCTGATGATTGTGTGGTGGATTGTACATATACTTTTCAGTCACGTTAACCCACATAGTATCTAAACTAAGAGAATCAAAATTATACTTCGGTCTAATAATTTTTTCTACTTCATGTTCATACTCATCAGTTAGTTCTTTATGAGTATCTTTATAAGTCTTTACTAGTTCTGAAATTATAGGACCTAGAAGGGGTGTTGCTTCTGGTAATAACCAGTTGTCTGTTTGTATACCAGATAAACTAGTTTTCTTTGTTCTATCAGCAGACCAGATTAAATCATCTAATGTTTTTCTAGTCCCTTCTGGTAATGTTGTATGTACATACCCTGATGAAAAGAAAGGAGAAAAATTAATATTCACGGATGGTACTAAAATTCTTTGGTTTCTCTACAATAAGAGTTCTCTCAAATTTATCACTCATAGCTTCTTTGTGTGAGATTACAAACACATTAGTACGGTCATCAAAATTTCTCAGTATCCATCCTAACTCAGATGTACCTGATTGGTCAAGAGAACCATCAAATATCTCATCTAAGATAAGTAAGTTAGTATCCACGCTATTCTTAAGCTTAGCAATACTACGCCAAGTGAGCAGAAGAGCGATATCAATACGAGCTTTTTCTCCTTCGCTGAACGATTCATAAGAAAAAACATCGCGATACCTTGATTTAATCGTTTCCTCAAAGTTTTCATCGAGAGTAAAATTAACGTAGAACTCCATGTTTCCAAGATAATGTGCAATCATCTTGTTCATGGTGGGAAGATAAGTTTTTATAATTCTAGTCTTGATACCACTGTCTTTCAATAGTTTTGATGCAACACTTAATGTATCTTTATCTTTTCTAGTTTCATCTAGTTGTACAGATAAATCTTTTTTATCAGAAACAAGAACTTTTAACTTAGAGTATTCTGCCTTTGCATCAGCATTATCATTATGTATTTCTTCGATCTCATTATTGATGTCTGTGATAGCTTTTCTTATTGAAGTTATCTCATAGTTTGTTTGCGTTACCTGACTATTCAAGTCACTAATCTCTGTAGATAACTCATTAAACTTTTCAACTCTAGTTTGTTCTTCTCCAATTGCATTGTTTAGTTCATCAAATCCCTCTTCCATTTCTTGTATTTTATTTTTACCATTAGAAATTTTTTCTTTTCTAAAACTATCTTCTAAGGTTTGTGTGCATGTAGGACACACATGATTGTCTTCAAAAAACTTATGTTCTTTCTTGATTGAGTTAAGTTTATGTGTTAACTTCATCAAGTATGTGTTCAACTTAGTAAGTTTTTTACTGGACTGTTTATAGTCCAACATTTCTTCATTAAGTCTTAGGATTTGTTGTGTGAGATTTGTAATAATATCTGAGTTATCTGTTTCCTTCTGCTCATATTCAACAATTTTTTGTTTCTTCCTGTCAATTTCTTCCTTGTCTCTCTTCTCCAAATTCAACATATGTTCTTTCTGGATGGTAATTTTATTCTTAACTAGTTCTAATTCATATTCAACATCTCTTAGTTCTTCATTATTAATCTTAACCTTTGCTCGCAGGTTATCATTCATCGTAGAGAAGATCTGAATGTCTAGAATGTCTTCAATAATTTCCCTTCTCTGTCCTAGAGGCATTCTCATAAAGGGAACAAATGTTGAAGCACCCAAGATTACAACCTGAGTAAATGACTTGAAGTTCATCTTCAAAACATTCTTTTCAAAATTCTTTTGTTGATCATTGACTGCTGCTTCTTGATTAAACAACTGTCCGTTTACTGATATCTCAAGTTTGTTTGGTTTGATAGCACGCATTACTTGGTATTCATTTTTACCAATTGTAAACTCTACCTCAACAACTGTATCCCTATCATTGATACTATTCACTAAAGATGACTTACTAATTTTACGGAAAGGTTTTCCAAACAAACCAAAAGTAAGGGCATCCAAAATGGTGCTCTTACCTGCTCCGTTACTACCAACAATCAAATTAGTTTTTGCATCAGTTAGTTGAACTTCCGAGAAGGTATTACCTGTGCTTAAGAAATTTTTCCAACGTACTTTTTCAAACGTAATCATATAATGCGAGGTGGAATAATCAAATCGTCTCCAGAATACACGACATAATCGTGACCCATAGACTTGCATGCTTTTATTATAGCATCTTTTTCAATTTCTATCACGTCCAATTCTGGAGCGATAGGATCTGTACTTTCATCTATTAGATAAACATAGCGTTCAGCATCTTCTTCTTGCTCAAACATTGGAACAACTTGGCGTTCTGCAGTATTAGCAAGAGAAAATACCTGTTCTGGTTTGCCCGTTAGAGTAAGAATGTACATAAGTCATGTTACCTCACATGACTCTATGTATAATGTCTGCATCAATTTTTTTAGGTCGGACTTGTCTACGGATACCTCAACTTCGTCGATGTACTCATTGAGTAAAGTTAATGTATCCTTAACATCAATATCCGCATCGTCATCAATATTTGAATCGACTAGAGTTTCAATGATCTTAACATCATGAACTCCTACCCTATACATTCTATCAATGAATGAATCAAATTGTGCATACTTTCTTTTTTCTTCAACGATAATCTTAATAAAGCAGTTCTTGTAAGGAGTTACATCTACTTTATCATAATTGGTTTCGATATCATTGTAATAAATTTTATGAAAGATTTCATATGGATTCTTGATCCAAGTTAATTGGTCTGTTTCTGTATCATAGATATGAAATCCTCTTTGATCTTTATAGTCATTCCAATAAATCTGGTATGGGTTACCAAGATACTGTATGTTACCATGCTTTGATTTGTGATGGTAGTGTCCAGACCAAACACGATCAAATCTATGAAATAGATTTCTATCCATACCATGATCCATCATAAGACCAGGAGTCATCTCAAATCCAGCAAGTTCTAAATGACCACATAAGACATTTGCATTACTAGTTTCAAGAATATTGAGAACGTTGTTTTGATTCTCTTTATTAATCCAAGGAAGCATGAGGAAGGTTTTACTACCTAACTTAATTTCTTCTGCCTCAGTATATACTGTAAAGTTTTCATACTTATCTAAAAGTAGTTCTGGAGAATTGATCTTATTAGTATTCTTATAATATGTACAGTGATTACCAAGAATCATATGAACTTTATAATCCTTTAATCGTGAGAAATAATTTTCTGTAATTCGATTGTAAGTATTAAAGTCAATGGTTTTCCTGTTATCAAAAGTATCACCACAATCAATAATAGTATCTACACCTTCTTTTTCAAGAGTAGGAAAGAATATATTATCATAAAATTTTTGAAAGAACTCCCAGAATGCTGGGTTTCCTTTACGGGCATCTAGATGCTGATCAGTTATTACAGCAATCTTCATCTCTTTTCTCCCATTGTCTCGTCAGTGATTCCAGAAATTGACCAGTTGGTTGATTTACTTTCCAAGTTGAGTCTCGACATTTTAATACAAGTGTCTCTCGAATATGAGGTGAGGATTCCCTTACCATCCTGATCGTAGCTAGTCCACGTTCCAGAGCGTTGTACCTCGACACGGAATCTTCCTCTGCTGGTTTCAAACCATTCATATGTTTCGTAATCTCCACTCATTGTTGTTGCTGTTGTTCTTGTGTTCTGTTGTAAATAACAATTCGTCCATTATCAATTGTAAATTCTAACACATCATCATGACTCCACATGAGTTCTTCATATAATGTATTAAGTCTTCTCATGTCGTCGTACACATCACTCATCTATTCATCCTGATCTCAATGTTTTCTTTAATGGTGTTCATCTCAGCGGAACCTGAGGTACCACCACTATCGTCGATCTGCATAACAGTTGACGCATCAGAATGATCAAGAATTTTTTGTTTAATTTCTAGTTGCTTCTTTTCTTTCTGTATGCGACGTAGGAAAGCGTAGTAAATAATTTGAGTAAAGTATGCAAAAGGGTTCTTAGACTTCTCAGGATCGAAGTTATCAATGTACTGCAAGCAGTTTTCAATACCATCACAGATCATATCTTCTCTGAATGGATAATTAACAAAGTTTGGTTTATAGGAAAGGTGAGTTGCTATCTTTAAAAAACAGTCACCAACATAATTACTCACCCTTGGTTTGGGTTTGTCGTGTTCCTTCGCGTAAATAACTCTTTCCCTATAGGAAGTCATTGCTTCCAATAGTTCTTTGTTGTTCACATAGTATTCGGTGTTTTTACGCCTGACCATATATTTCCTTTCGCATGTACCTATATTATCACAAAATCCAAACTCATGCAATAGGGGGCTTGACGAATCATCATAAACTGTGTACAATAACCTTGTGAAGGTTCAAAGGAAGATAGTAGCTTAGCTTCCCTTGTAGATCTTCTCTAGCATTTTTCTCGTTTGATCTACTGATCCAACGTATCCAGGTAGTATTTTTTCTGGATTACCATTCTTACCTTCAGCATACTGTGCTGCTAACTGTTTTTGTTTTTTATCTTCAGATAAACATTTAAGATAAAAGTTCTCTACTTTTTTATCACACTCACTCATAGTAAGGATATTACTTCTTGGTATAAGAAACAAATCTTCAAAAGTAGAATGTAACCATTCCACTAAAGTAAATCCTTGCATACCCTGTAGATTCTGTGATCTAGTTACATATTCTACTTTCATTGGTTCACTCACTAGACATGTATCTTCCTCAGGCATGTAACAAATCTTACATATAATCTCTTCGCCTGATACTAATTTTACTACTGCATAAAATTCTTCTTCCATATCCCTATCGTAAGTTTACTTTTATGACTTCATATTTGAAGTTTTCTGATTGATAGATATTTACTCTCTCGTTTAAATGTTTGAGAGTGTAGTTCCTACCATTAATATCGTCAGCGATATCGTATAAGGTCGCTATATCTTTTCCTTCTCCTTTACGTAAGACCCTTCCTATTGATTGTAAGTTTCTAACACGAGACTTACTAGGTGAAGCAAAGATAATGTTGTGTAATCGCTTTATGTTAATACCAGTGGAGAATGTTCCGTAAGAAGCGATGATGACTGCGTTGTCTTGAGTTTCGGTTAAATGTCTTACCTCTTCTCTGTCTTCTACATCTGTTCCACCATGAACAAAGAATATCTTCCTTTGCTCATCTATAGTATTATTTATCAATTCATACAACGGTTCTCCATGCTTCTCGATATAATTAAATAGAACAAGGGTGTTGCCCTCTATGTCTGCTACTAGATTCTTTATCAAGTTATTCCTTCCGCGATGCTGCACTAGGAAATCAATTTCTTCTTGATATGACTCGAAATATTGCGGAGCATGGTTGCATAGTAATACTTTGATTCTAAACTTAGATAGGTAACCAGACTTGATTAATTCGTCAGTTTTGGTAACCTGTGTACAGGATCCAAATAATCCTTCCAACACCCACTTGTGTGTCTTGCTACCATCAAGCGTACCAGTGAAACCAAATCTATATTTTGCATTATGTAATTTGGTCATAATGCCTGTTAGGGATTTGGATTTGAAAAGATGTGCTTCATCTCCGATCACACAGTCAATGTCGTCAAAGTATCTTTTAGGAAACTTGTAGATAGACTGCCATGTTGAAATTATAACTTTTTTTTCTGTTACTTTATCTTTTCCACTATAGATCTTATGAACGAATTCATCCGCCGCCCATCCATACTCTTTGAAGTCATTCACCATCTGCTCTACCAAAGAAGTAGTAGGCACGATGATGAGCGTTTTCTTGTTGGTGGCGCAATAGTATCTGACGAGGGAATAGATCATCAAACTCTTTCCGCTGCCCGTAGGAGAAAGAAGTAATTTACGATTGTTCTTGAGTGATTCGTAGACTGCCTCGTATTGATATTCACGAGGTTGAACATTGCTTATCTTGTCCATGAAGAGTTTGACTCCTTCTAAAGACACAAACCCATTGGTATCACTAGCATCACCATACCAATCATTCTTTTCATATGCTACGGTATATGCTCTCTCGTCTGCCCACTCAAATAAATGGTCTAGCAAACCTCCATACAACTCACCATTCGCAGGAGAATACAGGCGAATCGTTCCGTCCCAGTACTTGTACTTGGGATTTCTTTTTAGAAACTTTGCTTCTGGTACTTCAAATGAAAAGTAATCAGACAACTCATGATGAATGTGAGCTGCTCCAGCAACAGTGACGTATACCTCATTCTTTTTTTTAATTACAATGTCGGACATTAGTCACTACCGTTTATGAATTTCTCCCATTGAATAGCAGAGTTAATCTGAAACCCACGACTGGAGATTTGTTTCATTACTTGATCTAAGAAATAAAGCATCTGATCAATGTACTTAACCTTCGCTTCCATATTAATAATGTCTTCGTCAGATTCAAGATACACTCTCATTTTTTCTGAGGTTTTGATACTGGTGCCGAATGGTTTTTCCGCATAAGTTTTAGCGTCAGCTTCTCCACCATAATATTCTCTTTTCTGTTTCACAAGTTGCCTTGTTTGAAACTCTAAAGAGGTTTTAATTTCTATTAAGTCAGTGTAATGGTTTAAATATTTATTGTGCTGGAAAGGAATTTCAAGAGCTAACTGACCGAGGTCTGTGGTGTATTGTTTGTTCTTGAATTGAAAATCTACTTCAGAGTCTTCTGCCCAATCTTCACGGATTTTATCAAAGCGATTACGAAGTGAATCAAAGTTCATTAAAGTTAGTGTCGGTTATCATGTAGTTGTGGTACTTAAATACAACATTTGCTGTAAAGTATTCTTGGTCGGTCACGGTAGCATCAAAGGGAACGGAAGTAATAGAGATAGGAAATAAACCTTTAAACGCTATTGCTTTCTTTACTTGATAGTTTGAAGTAGTAATCAGTAACCGACCGTTACTGTACTCTGGTTCTCCTGGAACGATAGTAGAGTCACCACCATCATTTCCATTACGCCTGATCCATTTCTGTATAGAATTATAGTTTACTAGATCTTCATCTATAATAAACTGTACAGAAAAGTCCCCAAAGGTCACTCCTCCACCAGGAACGATGGGTACGGAACGATACCTTGTAGGGACTTGTGTTACAGGCATTGTTATTTCTGGGATGTTTGCCTGTTGACAAAAGAAATCTACACCATCAAATAACTCAAGTTCTAATTTAAAACCAAGTGGAGATAGGTAGTTTCTATTCTTTAGTTGTGATTTGTACCAGTCGGCAGACATGTCAACTTCCCAAGCTATAACTATTTAGTCAGTCACAATTCAACGCTTTCATTAACTTATCTGCACACTCGTAGATTCTCATGTTATTTGTTGGAGAACCATTACCAAACTCTTTAAAAAGTATTGATAATACTTCACTTCTTATATTCATGCACTCTTTACTGTAGCGCGAACTAAGATTTTTTTGGTTCATGTTGTTTAACGTTTGCATATACCATATTGTAGTAGTGTCCACTGGTATTATTATGCTTCTCCAGTTGTTCTAGAATAGAAGACCAGATTAAATATTGCATATTACTTTTCATATTATAGCAGTTTTTTTATTTTTATATAGACAAAAAAAGGGGTCCGTGAGGACCCCAAGATATTTGTAATGTAAAATTTACATTAGATTTGTAACCTGTGTACGTCTGTAATACATGTTAGCATTAGCAGTTAGTGATTCTCCATCAGGAGTTCCACTGTATACACCGTTAGTTGTAACGAATGGGTTAGATACCATACCGTAACGTGTTTTGAATCCAATCTTAGGTTGGAATGTGCTTGGGTCTATTGAACGAACCATCTGTAGAGGAACGTATGGGCAATAGAACAGTCCAGCATCATAAGGAGAAGTACCCTTGTAACCAACGACATAGAAGTGCTTGTCGCTTAGGTTAGCAGCATATGGGTCAACATAAACCTTAATGCGTCCGTTGATTGTACCAACTAGAAGATTTCCAGTATCATCAACTTCACCGATGGAAGGACCACCAGCACCAGTTAAACCAGAACTATAGTCAAGTACACCAGCCATTGCTAGAGCACTAGCAACGTCAGCAGAACACATCAAGAAGTTACCCTTTCCTCTACGAGTCTCTTGAGCAATTGCGTTTGCATCTCTCTCGATTTGGAATAGAAGACCTTTGAACTTCTCAACTGACCATCTACCGTTGGAGTCAACGTCTAGGTCAAATACACCAGAAGTAGCAACGTTATTCGCTGCACCTTTCTTAGCAACCTGATATACGGTTCTAACAACTTCTCTGTTGATCTCAGCAAGAACTTCAGAAGATAGGATGTTAGCAAGTTCTTGCTCTGCATCCAATCCATGAATTGCTTTCAAGTCTTGAGCAAGTTCTAGAGTGTATTCTGCTTTCAAAGCTCTGGACTTAGCAGTCACAGAAGTCTTCTCAATGCTGAATGACATCTCACGGAATAGATTTCCAGACTCACCCATTGTTTCTAGATCTTCTCTAGACATTCCCTGTGCCTTTTCATAGGTTCCAGGTGAAGCGTCGTTAAGTAGAGCAGGGTTGTTACCCTCAGAGTCACCACCAACACCAGCACCAGTTCTAGGAGTATATGCTCCAGCAGATGCTTCGCCAGAAGCAGAGAATCCTGTATCTGGTTCGTTGAATAGTGCTTCCTCTCCGCCTTGGTTCTCGTATCTAGATCTCATTGCGAAGATCAGACCAGTAGGACCAGACATAGGTTGTACACCACAGATATCGTATGCTACCAAGTTAGGCATAGCACGACGAATCAATGAGATCAATACAGGGTCGAAACCTGCAAGACCTGCAGTATTACTGTTTCCGAGTGCGGATCCAGCTGGAGACACAGTACTTGCGCCTAGAGCGTTCACAGCAACTTCGTTAAGCATTCCACGCTCTTCGCGAAGGAATCTTTCTTGGTTTTCTAGAAGAACAGCGGTAACACTTTTTCTATAATTGTCTTTAATGGAGGCAGCGCCTTCATGACCTAGAACAGGTGCCCACTTTTCCTGTAGAGATTTTGCATTAAACATTTGTTTTTAGCCTCTTATTTGGGAAAAATTAGTTTGTTTATTATGATTCAGACCAGCGTTGCATAGCATTGATGTATGCCGCCATTGCTGGGGATACATTTTCCTGCTCAACTGGAGTTTCTTCACTCTCTTCTCTCGCAACAACAGGTGCGTTGGGGAAGTAGCTCTCTTTAAGTGCTTTAACTTTCTTTGTGTATTCCTCTTCGGATACAAAGTCAACACCCTCAGCAAGAGTAGCGAGTTTGTCTTTCTGAGTATCTACTAAACCTTCGCTAATAGTATTAACGATGACTTTCTTAGCAGATTCATTAAGACGGGTTTGAAGTTTCACATTGGACTTGACCTGTTCGTCGAGTCTTTCTTCCATTTCACGAATTGTATCAGCCATACCTTCTACCGCATCGACTTTATCGTCGGGGATAGTAATGTAGTGCTCTTCAAAGAGATTTTTTAGACCTGCGATGAAGTCTTCAGTAATCTCATTTCTGATTCCACGGTCAACTGCAACCTGATTAGATTCCATCCATTGACCAATGGCGTAGTTCACAGTGCCGTTAACTTCCTCTGAAAGCTCTGCTTTAGCAGCAGTTACTTGCTTATCGAGTTCATTAGCAAAGTGTTCTACAAGCTTGTCGTACTCTTCAGATAGTTTTGCCTTGATAGCAGCCTCGAAGATAGTCTTCGCTTTCTCGGCAAACTCATCAGAGAGTTCGGTTCCTTCTAATAATGCCTTAACGTCGTCAGATACGTCAACGCTTTCATACGATGGTTTGATAGGATATGTTATATCAGGACCTTTACCTGTTCCGTATGAAACATCAGTACCAATAGAAGGAGTGGTACCTTGGTCGCCTGCATCATTAATGTTAGATGTTTGAGCAGTTCCATCACTTTGTGCTGCCTTAGCACCAACAGGAGCAGCAGCTTTAGATCCAGGATTGTCTTCACCTTCATCGTTACCATCTGGTAATGGACCACCATTATCAGTAACTGACTGACCTGAAGGTGCAACCTCTGTACCTACGGAAGGTTGAGGATCTTTACCGCCTTTCGCACGGTTAGGTTCACCACTAATGCCACCACTTGGAGCAGCGGGATTTGCTGGTAATACAGAAGCTGTTACAGTAGGCATTGGGTCGCCTTCTGCAAGGGTTACCTTTTGCTCACTAACGAACTCCGCGAACTTTTCGTTTAATACATCTGACATTTGAGTTTATCCTCGTGTTTCGTATGAATAGTCTATAGTTTATTTATTAAATTACAATCCTGAAAGGAAATCACCAAAGACTTTGAGGGTTCTTTCCTCTAGGTCTGCACGGGTGCTTTCATTCATGTAACTCTGGTATTTAGCAACTTTTGTCTCCTTTAGGATACCGTTGTTCCATACCCATTCCTTTCCTTCCATGATACCATTTACAAATGCATCTGGTGCGGAAGGATCTGCTACTATATCAGCAGCAGTTGCAAGCATGAAGTCATCGCAAACTACGTTGCAATCTTCACGCTGGTCGATGCTTCCCATTCCACGAGAGGAAACACCTAGTTGAACTCCCTCACCAAGGAGAGACTTAGCAATCTTACCCATTGGTGTATCAAGTATTTGTGCTTTACCAATAAAGTTATTGCCTTCTGCCTTGAGTGAAGTAATTCTGTGTGATACTCTATCGAGATTCACAGTAGGACCATCAGGATGACCCAACTCACCTAGAGCACGTTTACTTTTAACATACTCTTCATTATAGCGATTGACTTCTTTTTCAAGAACACTGAAAGGATACATGCGACCGTTACGGTTTTTTAACTCCGACTGGAGAAAAACACCTTCAATGTATAACTTTTTATCGTCACCAGTTCCTTCGGTGACTAGTTTTACATCTTCAATTTGTTCCGTTATCAGTTTCATCTGGTAGTGCCTCTGCTGGTTCGTCAAAGAAAGTTTTCGCTACAACCTGTTTGTATGACGCCATAGCGTCTGCTGCTTTTGAGAACAGCATATCGTTGATGGCGTTGATTGCGTCTGCTCTGTTACCGTTCTCGATCTTATCGACAACGTTCATAACTTCGCTTTCTGGGTTAGATTGTTCCATAGCTTGTAAGATTATTTAGCATTACTAGAGGTTTTAGTGGGAGCAGGTTTTAATTTTGCTTGCTCTTTTGATGCCTCAAGGGATCTTTCGTGTGCATCATCTGCCTGTTGTGCAGATATTTCTGGTTGATATGCAGTGTTCTGACGATCCATCATATCAAATGTATTAATGTCCGCAGGATCCATAACTATTCCAGCATCAATTTCTTTAGACATTAACTTATCCTGTTCTTTAATCTCCTCATCCTTATGTCCAAGGATAGATCTACGAATATAATCTACAGAATAATATTTACCCACAAATGCATCCATTTGTGTTACGAGATTGATTCTTGAAGTCTCCATCTCGAGTTCTTTCAACTCATTGAAATGATTATCATGAATATAGTCATATTGAATATGCTCAGACATATCATCCCAATCTTCAGGAGCAATAACTCCCTTCAGGATAAGTTGAGTCTTAAGAGTATCGTGGAAAATTCCACTAAATCTCTTACGCAGTCTTCCAATAAACTTAGTAAACTTTAATTCGTCACGAAGAACCTCAGTAGATTTACCAAGGTTAAATCCTTTGTTATCATCTGTAAGACGAGATGGAGGTAGGTTTAAACTGTTGTAAAGTTTCTTCTTAAAGTATTCTACATCCTTGAGTTCACCTAGGTTTTGTCCACCTGGTAAAGTTGTGATTTCGGTTCCGCGACCACCTTCTCTACGAGGTAACCAGAAATCTTCTAGCATACTCATATGCTTTTTGTCGTCACGAATTTCACCAGTAGCAGCATCGTAAACTAATTTGTTACGATAGCGAGCCATAACATCACGAAGGTATTGCTCTGCCTTTACTTTAGGCAAGTTACCAACATCAATGTAAAAAATTCTACGCTCTGGAGCACGGGATAATCTGTATATAACAAGAGCATCTTCAATCATTCTCAATTGATTGAGTGACTTAATTCCTTTGTGTAAGAAACTTAGATGCATTCTCTTGTTCATATCCTGCAGACCAGAATGAACATATGTTATTGCATCGAAGGCAATCTTAATTCCTTGGTTACTTGAAAAATCACCAGTACCAATCATTGCTGATTGTCTACCGTAACCTTTTGGATTGTAGACATAATAATCAACGTAGTCACCCCACTCATGTTCGAGTGCTGTTCCGCGAATCGCAAGAGGATCCACTTGATCTACTTTCTTGATTTTTTGTCTGACCCTTCTAATTTTTAGAGGATCAATATAACGAAGTTCAGTGATACCTTTCTTAGGGTCTTTAAGATCAATTACCTTATGGTAATAAGTTCTACCATCAACATACCAGTTACGGATAAGTTCATGTGCCCTCATATCAAAATTGAGAAGGCGTTTGACGTACTCAAACTCTTCTCGTATACGCTTCTTAACTGAAGCTCCAACCTGTAAATTGGTTAGATCAATATTTACACATGTATCATTGGAGTCACTAACAACAAACTCATTAACGATATCATCAATCGCAGAGTCACACTCTGGATGTAAAGACATATCTCTATATCTCTTGATAAGATCATACTCGTTTCTTGCTTGAGCATCCGTTTCTACATACGTCCCAAAGTAACCACCAGCTGCGACGTTTACTCCGTCATCAGCATTTGGCGGGACAGGAGATTGACCCCTGCCCTTTTCTTTGCGGTTAATTTGAAATCCGAATAATTGACTCATTGTGTAATTACACTATATCTCAACTATTCTATTTATACGCCCAGAAATTACTCGTCTACCGCGATAGATGGTGGACTAGTTTCTGCTGCTGGTCCTGCGTCTGCAGTCCAGTATGATAACTGGAATTCAACTGTAAATTCAGAGACCTGATCGTTACTATCATATGCAAGATCAATCTGAGAAATATTAGTTGGGAAGCAATGCCAGAGTTTGTACTCTCTAACAACACTACCGTTATCAGTAGCATCTTTCTCTAGTTGTTTAACTAGTAGATGAGCCATGTAACCTTGTCCACTTGTTTCAGGTGTGAATAGTGCAGACTTGTTACCAGCATGTGAATTGATTTCGCCCATCCATTCTTCCATGAAAGCACGAATTCTCATGTCCTCATCGTTGACGAATGTTGCAGTCCAAGTGTCGAATGTACGATCACCTGCAATCTTAACAGTTCTTCCTCTGAAGGGAACTTCTATAACACCCAAGTTGGATGCTGGGAGTGCTGCAGATTTACAAAGGATGTTAGTAAGATCAACGTCTGTACCACCCTTGGCGAGTGTTCCTGGAAACTCAAAGTTAACCACGAACATATTAGGCTTAACGCCTTGCCTGATTCTCTGCAGAAACTCATTTACATTAGAGTTAATAGCCATTGTTTTTTTCCTTTAGTTAAATGAATTATCAAGCTTGTCCGACTACTTCACTGAAAGCAACTCCAGATCTAGTAGCAACAAAGGACAGGGTGATGTAATTGATTGAACGTGTTGGTTTTACAAATACTTCAGCAACAAATTCATTTCTATCAATTACGGATGCGGTGTTGTTTGATTCATCACAAACAACTAGGTAATCAGTAATACCTCTCCTTGCCTGAACCTCAGTGAGGTAGGAAGAAAGCGCATTGGTGAAACCAAGTCTTGTGGTCTCATCATTTTGCTCAAAGAGTACACCCTTAGCGAGTGATTCTGCTCTCTTCTCAATGTTGATGAAGAGACGACGAACGTTAATTCTGTCGAATGCAGAAGGTGAAGACAATGCAGTCTTATCACCAAAGAGTGTGATACCTTGACCAGGGAAAGAAACAATAGGATTGATTCTTGCTTGATAAAGTTCATCTCTATCTGCAGCAGTTGGGTTGAATGCAAGTTTAATTGCATTACGAACTCCACCTCTGGATAACCCAGCAGGAGAGAACCAGTCATCAAGTGTTGCAGAAGTAGAAACACACAGACCAGCAACGTCTCCGTTACATGGGATGTATCTGTACTTATCGTTGAAACGATCGTAGAAGTACTTGAATCCACTGTCTAGAACTGTGTAAGAACTAGATGATATAGCAGAGAAGAAAGCGATTGTGTTAGTTTTCTGTTGTGCTCTTGATAGAGTTACAGTACCAGAAACCTGATTCTCTTTATATGCAGATAGGAAAGCGATTGCATCTTTTCTTAGACCAGCGATTGTTGCACAATATGCTGCCTTAGTTTTAGCATTTGCTTCTGTTCCACCAGGGATTCCTCCACCCATTAGGATGAAGTCAATGTCTGTACTTTCTTTATCAGAGAATAGATCTAAACCAGATTCAAATTCTCCGTTAGTGTATTCATAATCATCAGTACCGCCTGTTAGAGTAGTCTTAACTACGCCACTAAGTTTCATCCACATCGTTCCACTTGAAGGAGATGCAGAACCCCATGCAGTACCTGCCTGAGTTGTAGAAGGTGCATGTGCTTGTGTTACAGCAGATCCAGCGTAGATAAAGTCAGAAAGAAGTTCTAACTGGTCTACGTAGTATGCTGATCCACCTTCACCATTTTTACCATCTGTTAATTTAGAAAGGAAAGTCATTCTCTCAACGATGCTTCCTTTACTACCAGATACAGATCCATCTCTATCCACAACAGCGATGTGTACTTCATCGTAGTAAACACCTTTGTCTGCAGCGTATGCAGATGTACCAGGACGAGGACCGATAGCAGAAAGACGAGTCTCGCCACTTCCTGCAGCACTCTCTTGTCCATCAATATTAGTATTTGTCCACCAGTCGTATGCTTCTGTGATAGCGATTGAAGTATCCTGAACTGCACCGATAGTTAATGTACCAGTTGCACCACCAGTTTGTGTGACTGTTACAACATCGTTTGCTTCATAGAGTGTACCACCACCTGCGTTAACAACGCCAGTGATAGGACCAGTAACTCCACCAGAAGGAATTGTGAATGTTGCGTTAGCACCAGCACCTGTGATTGTGATTACATCGCCTTCTGCATAGTTTGCATCACCAGCAGTATTGATTGCTACACTATCAACAACACCACCAGTAGCAGTGAAGTCAACAGTTAGACCTGCGCCAGTTCCAGTAGATGTTGTTGCAACTCCAGTTCCTGTTGCTGCGTATCCAGAACCACCAGCAGTGATAGAACCGAGAGCGTTAACTGTACCAGTAGAAACTGTAATGTTGACTGTTAATCCAGATCCATTACCACCTGTAGTTGCTAAACCAGTAGCAGATTTATATCCAGTACCACCTGTTGTTACTGCTAAAGTTGTTGCTACACCAGTATCAGGAGTGTCTAGGGTATTTGTTGTAGTTAGCAGAGTTGATGGATCATCAAGTATAACAGCTGCAGTGTATGAACTAGAGTCCCAACTAAGAACTTCTGCTGTCTTACCATTTGAGAATGTTAAGTTAGTACCAGCAACCATTCCTGCGGGAACAGATGAGAATGTAATATACTGGTCTGCACCACGGTCGGCAACCACAACGTCTAGTGCGTTACCATGTGTACCTGCGGTTTTTGCTGCGAATTTCCATGCAGGATTACTTCCTTTAATTCTAGAAGAGTAATCTGTGCCGTTTTCGATAATTGCTGCTGCACCTGCATTGACTGCTCCAGTCTTTGCACGAACAACAGAAAGACGTCCACCATAGTTCAAAAACTCAGATGCAACGAAGAAATCGTCTGCATTAGAGTCACCTGGTGATCCGAATGTTTCTATTAGTTCTCTCTGTGAAGAGATCGTGATGACTTCATTAATCGGACCCTTCTGAAAAGTTGAAACAACTGCAGCAGTAACTGCTGAAGAGTTCACAACTGTACCAGCTGTAAGGTCGCGTTCCTTAATGACTACACCAGGCGAGATTTGACTTGCCATGTTTTTCTCCTGAAAAAGTACCCAAATTTTTGTCTACAGTTATTTATTATTTTGGATGCTTTAGATGGGGAAACAACGCATGAACATTCTACCAGTCTGGATAATCTGCTAGATATGGAGGTAAAGGTCTAGGTCTATTCTTCTTTTTTCTAGATGCTGTAACTCTTTTTACAGTACAGTCCTTACACTCGTAGGAATATCCAGAAGGTAATCCTTTCTTATGTTTCCTTACAAGATAGAAATCTTCAATTAAAACCTTTTGTTGACCACATATCCTGCATCGTCTTTCTTTGAATAAAAGATGTTCCAGACTGAACTGATCTCCAATATCCATCAGTAGTTCCACATATAACCAACTTCTTCTTGCTTATCTCCATATTCCCACAGGTTTCCGTCTGCGTCCAAGAAGGTATCATCACCCATACCATCATCAACAAACCCAAAGGGAGCCATGTCTTGCTCAATTTGATTACGTTGTTCTTCATATATCCTCCTACGAACATCTTGATCAGTCATTTCTTTGAAGTAGTCTTGCATGACTAACCATGCAAACAATACCATACACATAACAAGGTCATCATGATATC
>VTLG01005329.1_pt1 | contig 22674 bp, 13 predicted proteins | sample 4694571 | NCBI WGS metagenome assembly VTLG01 (sample SAMN12604809, study PRJNA352737) | marine metagenome | biome: ENVO:00000447; feature: ENVO:00000209|ENVO:00000569|ENVO:01000036; material: ENVO:00002151; isolation source: viral sequences binned using virsorter ...
TGAAGTTAATAAGGAGAAAGAATCTCCTAAGAGTTCTGATATCTTAGATCGCCTTTGGGATCAAGCTGTAAATAAAGATTACAATGACGATACCCTTCAAGAGTTAAGTAAGATGTCTGCACGAGATATCGCACAGATGCATCTCAATTATCGTGCAGAAAATCAAGCTCAACAACAGGAAGTTATAACTGAGGAACAAGCCTCACAGTTAAAAGATATAGCTGGAGGTGATGATGGTTATACCTCCATGATGGGTTGGGCAAAGGATACTCTTCAGAAGAGTGAGATTGATATGTATGATGCAGTGATGGAGAAAGGTGATCCTCTCGCCTGTTTCTTCGCTGTTCAAGCTTTGAAGTACAGGTATGACGATGCGTCCGGGAGAGATCGACAAATGTTAACATGTAAAGCACCATCTAATAGAGGGGATCAGTTCAAAAGTAACGCTCAGTTAGTAGAAGCTATGAGTGATCCTAAGTACGACAACGATCCTGCATACCGCAGGGAAGTTATGGAAAAACTAGAACGTTCAAACATCGAATCTTAACAAATGATTCCACTCTTAACAGCTACAATTCTTACAGCATCCTGGTACGGACCAGGTTTTCATGGAAACTTAACAGCCAATGGAACACGCTATAACCAACACGCATCAACAGCAGCACACAAAACCCTCCCATTCGGAACAGACCTCAAGGTTTGCTACGAGACGTGCGAGGTTGTCACTATTACGGACCGTGGACCTTTCATTGAAGGTCGGGATCTTGATTTGTCTTATGGTACTGCTCAGCGAATTGGCATGGCCTCCGCCGGCGTTGCTGACGTAAAGGTAACACGATTAAACTAAATGGAAAACTTAAGAGCATTAGGTATAGGCCTGATGCTAGCTGGCTTCTTGTCAGTTTTAATAGGCATCATGCAAACGCTGCAGATGACAGCTATGACTGATGGCTTTGCCTATGATATTTTATGGTAAAAGATTATGCCTAAAGGTAAAGGAACTTACGGAACAAAGAAGGGGAGACCCCCTAAAAAGTGAAACGCTTCACAGAGCCCTGGATAATTGCAATCATGCTGCTACTTGTGGCTGCATTTATCGAGGGCGTTCACGTCACTAAACATGACTACTACGATAGCATCCGTTCATCGGAGCTTTGCTCTGACGCATGACGTGTAATCAGGGAACGGGGATTACATCATAGGAGAAACACTATGACTGTCACTTACTGCTATCGTGGCATCAAGTACACGAAAACAAAGTAGCGAACAACAATACAAACAAACTAAAATGAAATCTTTTATTGCACTTGCCACACTGTCCACTCTCTCTGCGACACCTGCAATGGCTGGCCCATATGTCAACACGGAAATCAACAGTGGATGGAATGGATCAGACTACGGTGGATCACAAACTGATCTCCACATTGGTTACGAAGGGAATGTAGACCGTCTCGGATACTATCTTCAAGCAGGCCCTGCCATCGTCTCTCCAGATGGAGGGGATGCCAATACCGAATTTTCTGGTAAAGCCGGAGGTTCCTTTCAAGCAACTGAGGCTGTGTCCGTTTATGGAGAAATCAGTTTTCTTACAACTGACGTTGACAACAACAACTACGGAACCAAAGCTGGACTTAAGTGGTCCTTCTAGATGGACCTTCTGTACATGATATGCTTAGCCCTATTGTTAGGGTTTGGTATGGAGATGACTTGGTCTACTAAAAGAAAGTAACCAGGAGGAGAGGCACCTCAGAGTCGGACCTCTCCTTCATTGGCATTAGCCCTTACGAGGATACCTTTTGCCGTCTAGACGGTGGGATAGACCACAAACAAATTGATCAAAAATTTCACGTGAGAAAGTAAACAATACATTATTTAATTAACAATGGCTAACGCTTTAACTACCGCAATCGGTAGGATTAATAGTACTGGCACAACTCCTCTAGCTCTGACAACTGATCAGGCTGGTTATGACGCCAAGTACGGAACCTATCTCAAGCTCTTTTCAGGTGAGATGTTTAAAGGGTTCCAGACTAACACAATCGCTCGTGATCTAGTCACGAAGCGTACGTTGAAGAACGGCAAATCTTTGCAGTTCATCTATACGGGCCGCATGGAAGCAGCTTATCATACTCCTGGAACTCCAATTTTAGGTACTGAGAACGCACTGCCAGTAGCTGAGAAGATGATCCAAATGGATGATCTTTTGATTTCCAGCGCGTTTGTATACGAACTCGATGAGACTCTCGCTCACTACGAACTACGCGGAGAGATCGCCAAGAAGATTGGCTTCGCTCTTGCAGAAAAGTATGACCGTTTGATCTTCCGTGCTCTCACTCGTGGTGCTCGCGCTGCTCACCCTGTATCAGCTACAGGTAAGGTTGAGCCAGGCGGAACACAGATTCAAGTTGGTGGTGGTACTGATGCTGATGATGCATTAGTTGGAACTGAACTGGTAGATGCATTCTATAATGCAGCTGCTGCTCTTGATGAGAAAGGAGTAAGTGCCCAAGGACGTGTTGGTGTAATTTCACCAAGACAATACTACCAGCTTATCAATGATGTAAGTTCTGGTGTAATCGCTAACGGACTAGTTAACCGTGACGTACAAGGTTCAGCCTTACAATCGGGTACCGGCGTGGTAGAAATCGCCGGGATCAAACTGTACAAGTCGATGAACATTCCGTTCTTCAGCCGGTATGGTACTAAGTATGCACCTGGTTCAGGTACTCCATCTGCTTCAACAGACCTAGCTACTGTAGATCCAGGTAACACTGGTTCACACGTATCTGCCGCTACTGAAGATGCTGATATTGCCGAAGGTGGTATCAACAATAACTACGGTGAAGCAACAGACTTCGCTAACTCCTGTGGACTTATCTTCCAAAGTGAAGGTGCAGGTGTTGTAGAAGCAATCGGACCTCAAGTACAAGTTACCAATGGTGACGTTTCGATTATGTATCAAGGTGATATTATCCTTGGCCGTTTGGCTATGGGAGCTGATTATCTGAACCCTGCTGCATGTGTTGAACTGTTCGCTGGAACAACTACTAAGCCCGCTGCTTTCTAGTTTTATTTTATACACGGGGAGCTTCGGCTCCCTTTTTTTTTATTTATACATTATGCCTTTTCCTACCACTAACGCTACAGAAGAATTACCAGCAGTTAACCAAATCCTGGCGTCAGTTGGTCAGGCACCTGTCACCACCCTCGATCAAACCAACCCGGACGTTGCGATTGCTTATGATACCTTACTAACAGTATCCCGAGAAGTACAGAGTGAAGGCTGGAGCTTTAATACAGAACTTGGTTACGATAAAGATACAACAGATAATAAAAAAGAATATGTTATACCACCTAACATGCTACAAGTAGACTTATCACCTGATGTCAGCTATGGTAAAAGTGTAGTCAGACGTTCAGGTAAGTTATACGATAGATATAACCATACTTATGAAATCACAGACGGTCCCAATGAAAAACTAACATTAGATATTGTTTGGAAATTTGACTGGGTTGATTTACCTGCACCTATTCAAGATTATATTGTAGCTAGAACAGCTACCATTGTATCTAGTAGAATTGTAGGTGATGGTAATCAATTCCAAATGTTACAACAGAAGGAAGCTTATGGTAGAGCTATGGCTTTAGAGTATGAAACTAATCAAGCTGAGTATACATTCTTCGGACACCCACGAGGTCAGAACTACTACAACAGCTATCAACCTTATAAGGCACTTTATAGATAATGGCAGCAGTTACTCAAATGATACCCAGCTACTTAGGTGGAGTATCAAAACAAACAGACAAAAAGAAATTACCTGGTCAGGTACGAGAGTGTCTCAATGCCTACCCTGATCCTACATTTGGATTAAGGAAAAGACCAGGTTTTAAATACATTAAGAATATCCATACATCAGCAGATCCAGCATCACCAGACTTTGCTAATGCTAAATGGTTCTTCATTAAACGAGATGATGGAGAAACTTATATAGGTTGTATACTTAATACTGGAACGGAGCGTATTAAAATATGGAATGCTAATGGTACAGCTTGTCACGTAACTTATCCTGATGGTGTTGATTATTTAGATACAACAAGTGATTACTATGATATCTTAACAGTACAAGATAACTCAGTGATTACAAATAAGACGAAGGTTGTAGCTCAACTCACACCAGAAGACTACATTTTAGGATCTAAAGGTACCATCAGGTTATTCCAAGTAAAGTATGCTTGCACTTACTCTTCAACAATAACAGTAGACGGTACAGCACACGACGTATCACATACAACCATCGATCAGGAAGCTGTACCTCCAGCTGGTCCAGGTGGTTCCATGGTGAACACTGCTGCTAATATTTTAACTGAACTAGAGACAGCTTTCAATGCTTTAACTCTACCAGGTGATTTAACAATTACAAAATTAGAATCAACATTAGAGTTGGATCTTGTGACACCTGTAGTAACTGAAGACCCTACTAATGATGGAGGAAGTGGTGGTACTGATGGTACATATGAGAACCTACCGACGACTACTACTAAATCTAAAATTGTAACACTAGGACCACCTAGTGCTGCAGATCCAGCAAGGGTTCAAGATACATATACTATAGGAGTTGATGACTACACTACTTCAGGTACTGGCTCTGATGCTACATTTTCAGTAGATATTGACGCTGTAGGAGCTGCTACAATTACACTTGTAGATGCAGGTAAGAGCTTCGCATTGAATGAAGATATTACAATCTCTGGTAATTTTGGAGGAGGTGCTGATCTAACTTTCCAAGTTACAGCTATTGGTGCTGGAGCTGGTCTCACAGTAGATGTTGTTATAGAAGGTAATGTAGCTACAAAAGTTACTGCCAACACAGGTGCAGGAGGTTACTTTAAAGATGATGAGATAACTGTTACAGCTTTCACAGGAAGTACAGCAACTGACATTACAACAACAGTAGCTAAATTCGATAGTAAACCATTTGAACTTACATCTAGTGACGGTTTAGGTAACGTAGCTATACGTAGCTTTACTAAACAAGTTAATGTTGTATCTGATTTACCAGCTGACAGTGTCCATGATAGGATAGTAAAGATAGTTAATTCTAGAGATGGTCAAGCAAAGGATACTTATTGGAGTAAATTTGTAGCAGAGAATGAGGTATCTGGTGTTGGTTATTGGACTGAAGCTTTAGATCCAACTGTTTCAAAAGGTATGGATCCTTCAACACTACCACACCAACTCTTCAATGAAACACCTAATAACTTTGAATTTAAAAGAGCTGGATGGGTTGAAAGAAAGGTAGGTGATGAGGTGACCAATTCAGATCCTACTTTTGTTGGTCAAAAAATACAGCAAACATTCTTACATAATAACAGGTTAGGTATATTATCTGAGGATAATGTTTGTATGAGTAAGACAAATAAATTCTATGATTTCTACTATGCAAGTGCATTAACTCAGGTAGATTCAGATCCTATCGACATCAACTGTTCAAGTATTAGACCTGCTGTATTACATGCAGTAATACCAACTGCACAAGGTTTAATATTATTTAGTAAGAATCAGCAGTTTATAATGTTCTCTGATGCAGAGATACTGACACCAACATCAACAGTGATACGTGGTATATCTAACTATGAGATAGATGGAAATATAGACCCGGTTGATGTAGGTACAAGTATTAATTTTGTCAGCAAGACTCCTAGCTACACACGTGTATTTACTATGCAGACTAGAGGATCTGAAGAGAGTCCTTTAGTAAATGATATGAGTAGAGTAGTATCAGAGTGGATACCGGACAGTGTTACAAGTATGTTAGCAAGTCCACAGAACTTCCTCATTGCTCTATACGGCCCGTTAGATAGTAATATGTATCTACATAGAACTTATGTTGTAGGTGAGGAGATTCAACTTCAATCATGGTTTAAGTGGGAATTCCCTGGCAACATACAACATGCTGCTGTGGACTCAGATACTATGTGGACAGTCGTCGAACATGATGGTCACTATGTGATGGCTAGTGCTAGTCTAACTCAAACACCAGAGGAAAAGATTATCATCACAGCTGATGGACAGCAAGTGAATCCACACATGGATTTATACAGTGCTCTGGGTAACGTGACTTATGACTCTGTTAATGATTTAACTAAATGCTACCTACCAACAGGTTATAAAGATAACGCAGCTTTAACACCAGTATTAGTTATCGCAGGTAATGGTACTACTAACTTTGAAGGAGTAACTGAATCTGGATTTACAATTACACCAAATAGACCTACTGGTCAGACGCATACAACTTCGTTACCATACTTTGAAGTACCTAATAAAGACTTAACTAACCTAGCTACATTATATACAATAGGTAATGTAAGTGCAGCAGACAGCGCTAGAGCTGTAGGTACCGGCCCTTATGTTATAGGAGTTGACGACTACACAACAAATGGTACAGGAAGTGGAGCTACTTTCAGTGTATCTATAGATGCAACTGGAGGAGCTACTATCACTTTAACTGCTGTAGGCCAAGGTTACTCTGTAGGTGAAATATTTACAATTACAAACGATAAACTAGGAGGTACTGTTGGAGACGGTGTAGCTGATCTAACATTTGAAGCTACCTCAATCGATACTGATATTATTATAGGTTATAAGTATAACTATGATATCGAGCTACCGACTACATACTTTAAACTAAATCCTCAAGGTACTGTAAAGGACTATACTGCAGCATTAACTATTGCACGCATGAAGTTTGCTGTCGGCCTTTCTAGTGTCGTTAGTTTTAAATTAAAGAGTAAAGGATATAGAGGAGAACTAGCAGAGTTTACAGGAGATGGCTCAGAAACAGACTTCAGTGTACCATTCCCTCTTAAAGAGGAGAACGGTATAGTAGTTAAACTAGACGGCGCGAAGCAAGCTTCAACTACTTATAGTGTTACTACTACAGATGCACAAGCTACAGTTAAATTTAACAATCCTCCAGCCGCAGCTTCTACAGTAGCTAATGTTACGACACCAGCTCAGAAGATTGAGATTACAACAGACACCTGGTATGACGTACAACCAGTACAGGAAGCAGGTCAATACTTAGCAGATGATGTACCTCTTATTGAAGAGGAAGTATTCACATTACCTATACATCAGAAAACAGATAACTTTAATTTGAGAGTTTTCAGTAACTCACCATTCCCAGTATCATTATCTTCAATGATGTGGGAAGGTAATTATTCACCACGATTCTACAGAAGAACTTAAATGTCCACACCAGAGCAACGAAAGGAAGACCGAACTAAAGCTAAGTTTATAATTAACACAGCTTGTTCTAAAAATCAAGCAGCAAAAGATTACTTATGGGATGTATGTGAAGTATGGCGTCGGTTAGACGACATCTACGATGGAGACCATAAAGTAACACGAGAACAGTTGCTGGATGTATTTGAAATATTATGGATTCGATTACCTACTAACCCATTCTTTGTTAGGCACCAGGACATTCTAACATCTCAACATATAAGTATGTGGAATGCTTGGGTAGCTTCTAATCTATGGGCGAATGGAGATGAAACAGAGAGGATATATTCACATGTATGGCGTTATACTATACATGAATTGGTTCCACTAGTTGCTCTATTAACACAAGGTCATACACAAATGGCAGTAGTATCAGGTCAAGTGAGACAAATGTACAAAACTAAATTAGGAGAAGAATAGTATGGGTTGGTTAGGAGGAGGAGGTAAAAGTCCTGAAGAGAAAGCGAAAGAAGAACAAGAAGAGATGTTGGAGGAACAGCATGAATATAATATGGATAATTACGACTATAATAATTTAACTATAGATCGTAATTATGAGCATCAGTTACTGCTAAATGAGCTTCAACGGCATCATATAGAACAAACTGCACTCTACACAGAACAGTCCCAAGCTCAGCAATGGGACTATCAAATGGATATACGGGAGACTAAATATAACTCCCAAGTAGCTGCCTACAATAAATCCGAAGCACTCTACGGAGCACAGATCGGATTAAATCAAAGAGCAGCTGGCTTAGCATATGCGAATGCACGTAATGTAAATAGAGAACGTCAAGAACAATTAGCATTTAGTGCAGCTAAATCTAACATATCTTTTCAAAAGAACACTAAAGACTTAAAGTATGGTCGTCAAAGTCGTATCCTAGAAATGGATAGAGCCCGTATAATGACGGGTTTACAGAAAGAAGAAGCTACTTTAAAGAACCAAGCAAACAGAGCTAAGGCTGCTTTCGATAGTCAAGAGGCTATGGTAGAGGCTTTACAAGCTAAAGGTAAAGCAGCCGCTAGAGGTACTGCTGGAAGATCAGCAGCGAAAACTTACCAATCAATTGTAGCTGCAGCTGGGAGAAATGCAGCTGCTGTAACTGATAGCGTTACTAGAGCTGACTCCGCTTATAACTTATCTATGTATGGTATGGATGTAGACCTACAATTTAAAGAAGGTCAATTCCTTATATCTGAGAATAAATTTCACAGTGATATAGATGCTTTAAATAAAAGTTATGATCTACAAAAGGAAGAGGAAGCAGCATCTAAACTGAGCATCATGCGTGCTTATGATCATACATTGAAGAAGGTAGAGCATGATCAATTCGCAGCTAATATAGCAGCAGATGCTAAGAGGATGACAAAACCAACCTTAATGCCTGCACCTCCTAAACCACTATCAATACCTAGAGCAGTAATCCTAGATCCAATGGTTCCAATCTACGGACCAGAACCAATCGAAGGTGTCGCTTACTCAGGTGGAGCTAGCGGTGGTGGCGGTAACGCAGTCACTGGTGCTATCGGTGGAGCTATGCAAGGAGCCGCTTTAGGTATGACCTTCGGACCAATTGGTGCTGGGGTTGGTGCTGTATTAGGTGGATTAGGTGGTGCTATGGGCATTATGTAAACTTTAACTTCTACGGAAGAGTAAATGGCAAATTTTTATGCAAGAGATAGAGGGTACAGTGATTATCACTTAGAACTTCCTATCGAAAAGATGGCTCAAAAGGAGCTGAAGAAAGGTCAAGATAAAATAGATTCTATAAAATCCATAGCTGCATTGGTTAAGAATCAATCAGCAGGACACATCAAAGCGCTTAATAATAAATATTCAGCAACGCGACAGAATCTAAAAGAGAATCATGCCCTAACACAAGCTAACTATAAGCTGATTTTTGAACAGGAACAGCGTAACGCTCAAAGAGAATTCGAGAACCTACAACGAAGCAGGGGAAACCCTGGACCTAAACAAGTACAAGGTTTAGGTTCTTTATTGGAGATGGCACCCGCCTTAATGGAAATGGTGGGTAGCTATGTTGAACAAGAGAAGATCCATAGGAATAAAACTACAACCAATCTGATACTTGATAGAAATATATCAGGAGCAACAGCTGGTAAGTGGGCTGAGAATAGAGAACTGATAGCTTCTAACTCACTCGAAGCTAAGATATTTGCTGAACACGAATCTGCTAAGCTTGGAGTACCAGTATCTACAGAAGAGATGCTGGCAATCATCGATTTATACGGTGAAAGGGATATGGCAGCTATGACTGCCTTTGCCAATAACTCAGTACGTAACTACCCGCTCTTCTTGGAAGACCCGCAGAACCAATCAATTGAGATTGTGTTAGACGGCGGTGTTACGACAACTTGGGGAGAAGCGAGAAGAGGTCAAGACCCTGCTGTATTTGCTTCGGCCCAAGCTCAGATGCGAGGCCATTTCTTGGAAAAGCATCAGATCAGTATTACTGATCAGGTACCTGGAATACTTGGAGATATAGGTCAAGGTATAAGGCAAGTAGAAGCCCAAGAATTAGGCAGGTTTCATAATCAATTAAACCAATACAATGATGATAAACTAGAAACTCATAATGCCACTAGGTGGCAGAATGCATTTGATGGTGGAGCGTCAGGTATAGAGTCACATTTGAATACACTTTCTTATGAGTATATAGATACTGTTACTAATAAACCAGATCGTAACCGTGCCTTCAATGAACTAACTACTTGGATTGAAAAAGGTTTAAAGGAAGGTACAATTAGCTCACGAAATGTACAGGATGCTATCGATGCTAATGGAGGTAGAGGTGGTCAATGGAGGACCAAGAAACTTGACACATTACTAGAACAAGCTCGTATACAGGAGTATAACTCTGAAAACTTTGAACTCAAAGTACAAGATGCAAGGCAAAGAAGGGGTCGTGAAGCAGCTATAGAACACTTCTATTCTCCAGAAGGTTTCGGCGGTAAACTACCAATCTCTCAAGCGCAGTACTTCCAAATGCTACTTGACGGTGGTCTGACAAGAGAATCAGCATCACAGGTAATAACAGCAACAGGTACGAGTGGTGGCCTTAAAGCACAGATGCCTGAAGAGAAGCACAAAGCTTGGTACGAAGCTGGAGAGCAAGGTGTGTTGAAAGCTATTAAATCTAAAGTAGTAAATAATCCTGCAAATAAAATTGTACTTAAAGATAAGGAAAGTGTATCAAATTTAACAGGCTACGACCTGTTGGAGCAGAACCTTAAAATTAAGTATAGTCAGTACTTCTCTCAATTACTGAGAGAACGTGGTGCTGGAGACCAGGAACATATGACTTCTCTTACACAGGAAGCAAAAGACCTAACTTTGAAATGGTTAGATGATAATCCAGATTATACTACGTTAAGTAGTTCTACTAGAATAGATGAGAATACTGGTGAAGAGATTCAGATACCTAATTCAGAAAGAGGCTTCATAGAATTCACAGGACCATCTAAAGAAGCACCAACGCTATCACTGACTTTGGAGAAACTAAACAATCACCCAGGAGTCAGTCCTAGAAATGTAATATTAGGGATTGAACAAGGTAACTATGAACCTGTAGTAGATGCTAGAGAGATCGGTAGTTACCTACAAGGTGGTAGTTGGAATGTCTTAGCTTTCGAGAACAGTAGTCTAGGTAGAGCGTTATCCGTACAAACAGGTTTACCTGCAAGTCTTATACTTGCTATACATGCTGAGAAACAAGGTTTCAAACCATTAGCTGATGAGGAATATATAGATTTAGAAGAGTTTGATAGTCTACCCGAGGGAATTAAAAAAGTGATGAATTGTAACAGCAGTGACAGCGGAGACGTATGTAGAGCTGCAATGCAACCAGAGTTAAGGAGGCCACCTTCCTATGCACGTGGTATTGGAGGTCCAAGTTTCAACCCTGGATTCCAACAAGTGAGTTGGGAACAAAATCCTATAGATACAGCTAACTTGCAATCCACTACTGAAAGTGGTCAACCTAGAAGGATTAGTATACAGCAACGTGCTGAACTGCTAGCAGCAGTTGGATTTCCACAAGAAATCATACCAGTAATGATAGCAATTAGTGCTGGTGAATCTGGTGGAGATGCTGGAGCACACAATCCTAACAGAAATACTGGAGACAATTCATACGGATTATGGCAAATCAACATGATAGATACACTAGGCCCAAGTAGGAGGAAAAATTTAGGATTGACTGATAACAGACAACTATTCGACCCACTAACAAATGCTAGAGCAGCTAAAGCTATTTATGATAGCCAAGGTTTGAACGCTTGGACGGTCTATAGTAAAGGAACGTATAAGAAGTATCTACCTGAAGTACAGACAACATTACAAAGGTGGTACTGATGACATCTTCATATTTAGATCAACTAACTGAAGAAGCAAATGAAGAGCTAGCGTATCATGATCAAGTAGCTGAAGGCTACAGACAGGAGCAGGCAGCAATTGAAGCTGCCTCTCAGCTCACACCTTCAGCTGCTGGTAAAGCTGGCCCTGACTTCACACCAGGTGCTTCAGAACAAGCACAAGCTCAACTCGATGCCTATGAACAGGATAATAAGAGTTGGTTAAGTGGGATGATTGATAAGCAGCAGGAAGCAACAAATGCGAAGATAGCTGTTTTACAAGGTGTAGGTGATACCGCCTTTGGCCTTGCTAGAAATATTGGATCAGTGATTGGTTCTACCCAATCAGGTTGGGATGAATTAGCTGGAGATGATGTTGAAAGTGCTAACTATATCAAACGCGCAACATCAGCAGCAGATAAATTCTGGCATAAACATAACCCACAATCTGACAATGGAGCACACCATGCTATACGTCAAGTATCAGGTGTTGTCCTACCTTCACTACTAGCACCACAAGCAACTGTAGGTAGAATAGCTGCTACACCGTGGGCTACTGCTCTACCAGGAGCAGTGAGGACTACAGGTGCAATTGCAGCACGACTAGGTATTGATACAACTATTGTAGCAGCATCATCAACTGCTGAAGATGAGAACGCAGCTAAGGCATTGAATGATGCATTTGGTTGGAACTTACCTTGGGCTACAAGAGAAGGTGCTGGACCTGATGAGAGACGTAAATACCAGCTATATGAGAACATGGGATTTGCCGTAGCAGGTGAACTCCTTACAGGTATCTTTGCTTTAAAATCTTATTATAAAGGTAGGCCTAAGGAGAATCCATTTGCTGCATCGTGGATACATGAATACGATGTACAAAGATGGAAAGCAGCTAAGCAACCTGTAGCACCAGGTACACGAGTTGAGTGGGATCCTGGTTTAGTGGTAACACCTCAAACAGATGAAGCAGCTGCAGCACTGACAAGGAATGCTGATGAGATTGCAATGCAGGCTAGAAGCCCTGCAATTAAAGCTATAGATGATCAGATTGATGAACTAGGTTTACTTGATGAACTAGGTGAAGCTGATGAAATGAGGTTAGCTGAACTAATTGAACTACGTAAACGAACAGAAGTAGATGAACTACCATTTGATCCAGTAACTAAACACATTGATGAAGCTGCTCAAGTACGTAATAATTCACTAGCTGATGAAGCTGCTGAACGTGCACAAACTAATCAAGGTGAATATGATCCAATCCTACATGACCCTGCAGAAGCACAAGCACGAGGAGTCGCTAACAGTGGTGCCGCAGATCCTCTAGGAGCAGTCTATGATCACCATAGGATACAACATAACCTGAACACTACTAACGGACGTGCTAGGGCTGTTATGTCTACCAAGGGTATGCGTAAGTTCTTCAATGCTGCAGATGGTACAGAAAGAGGAGAGATCCTAGATGAGATTGTTGCTGCTGTAACTCCTGGTAAGGATATGGAAGCAATGATTGAAGGTACTTGGAAAGTAGTTCCTGAAGAATTCCAAGCTGCTGTAGATCAAGTTGCTAGAGATATACATAACTTAGAACCTAAGCAATTTGCTGAGACTGTTAACAATTTAAAGAGGAAGGTATTGAAAGGGGCTGAGTTCCTTGATACTGATGACTTCCTTATATATGAAGCAGCTGTAAAACAAGTACTGAAGGATTTAGATCCAGACCGCATTAGAGCCTCTGCATTAGCAGTACGACAAGCTGCTGACACAGTAGCTAGTAATGCTAAAGCAGCACGTATGCTAGATGGAGTACTGGAGACATCAAGACAAGAAGGTACATTGTTCGAGAACCTCGGTCTTGTAGCAAAGGAAACACGTGCAGTCCGATATTTATGGGGCTATACTGGTAACCTATTGGACATGGCTAAGAGTAAGAACTTCAACGTAAAACAGCTTAGAGAGTTCCAAGAGGGATTCGCTAAGAATTTAGCTGATGCTAAAACTTCTGCTACTACATTTGTAGAAGAAATGGAACGTATTGCTTTAGTTGAACCTGACTACCTAAAAGCATTCATTAAAGCATATGACCTAACAGAAGGTAATGTAGATGATCTACTTAAACTACATAGGTGGGCAGAACAGAATGTAAGTCTATCTAAATTGATTTGGGATAATGACCCAGCAGTTAAGAGTCTATTAGTACAAGGTATACATGGTATACGCTACAACAGTATGTTGAATGGTTTAGCGCCTCTAAGAGCTTTTGCTGGTAACACTATACTTACAGTAGGTAAGCCTGTTTCAGTACTGGCTGGTTCTGCGTTCAAAGCATTAACAGGTGATGCATCTGCTGCAGCTATAACTAAGAGAGCTTTATATACATATGGTGGTGTCATTGAGAACTTCCAACGTGCATTCAAACATATGGCGAGAGAGTGGAACTTTGCAGTAGCTAATCCAGAACAATCTATGATGCGTGGCCGTCATGATGTCAAGTTTGCTCCTAGTGATAACTTTGAAGTACTAGATAGCATGGCAGAAGGATGGCGTGCTAGAGGTAAGATTGGTGAATTAGCTTTACTTAACATGGCAAGGTTTACATCTTGGTATAATAATTTAAGTATTAATCGCTGGGGTATCAACGCACTGCATTCCATTGACGGGTTTACGAACTCCATGATGGCAAGCGGTATGGCAAGAGCCAAAGCTTATGATCAATTACTTGAAAGCACTAACGGTGTAATCAGACAAGGTGACTTTGATAAACTACAGAAGCAACTATACGATAACTCATTTGACAGAACTGGTTTGCTAACTGATGAAGCAGCAAAGCATGCTTCACAGGAGATAGCTCTTAACTTAGATAGCAAGGTAGTTAAAGATTTAGATAGGTTAATTGCTAGGGTACCTATCCTAAAACCGATATTCATGTTCCCTAGAACTGGTGTAAATGGGCTTAAGATGGCATGGTCATATAACCCATTAAGTGCTTTACCTGAAGCAATTGGTAAAGGTAATAGAGCATTCAGTGCTTCCTCACCGCAAGAAGTGTTAGAAGTACTACGCACACATGGCATCACTGATGTAAGTGATCCTACGGCTGCACTTAAATCCATTCAAGCAGAGTATCGTGGTCGTCAGATCATGGGATCTGCAGTTGTTATGGGTGCTAGTTTAATGGCAGTCAATGGAGACCTAACTGGTAATGGTCCGGTAAATGCTTCAGAGAAACGTAAGATGATGGCTATGGGATGGAAGCCTAATAGCATTAGATTAAATGGTGTATGGTATAGTTATAAGGGACTTGAACCTTATCAACAGATACTTTCACTAACAGCTGATGTTATTTGGAATGGACAACGAGCTGATTCAGCTTGGACAGAAGATGCACTTGGTAAGATTGCTCATTCACTAGTAATGAATGTGACTAATCAAACCTTCCTTAGTGGCATGGCTCCGCTTGCAGGCCTCATTGCTCGTGATGAACGTGTTGTCAACAAGTTTATTGCAGGTTGGACAGACCCATTAGTACCGTTCTATTGGTCAGGTTCACGTAGTATCTTAAATAATATCATTGCACCACAGCTAAAAGATGTTGAAAATGATGTAATGTCATTCCATAAGAACTATAGTAAGTTCCTATTCGCTGATAGTGACCAATTAATGGATCAACTTGATGTCTATACAGGACAACCTATCAACTACCATGAGCCTATGACAGCAGCTCTTAATGGTTTACTACCTTTCTTCAAGAGTAATGGTGGTACTGAACCATGGAGGCAGTGGTTGTTAGATACAGGTTGGAATAATCTTAATACATTGCGTGTTAATAGACTAACAGGGCACAAACTAACAGCTAGAGAACGTCATTTCGTCAACAATTGGGTAGCAAAACATGGTGGACTGCAGTTGCAAATAAAGAAACTAATGGCTGCAGATAAACGTGGTAACTATACTAAAAACTATGTAACCGCACGAGGTCAGAAAAGACAGAAAGAGTTCCCAATCAGTGACTCTTATATCCATAAAGAATTAGATAGACTACATACAGCTGCATTTAACGCAGCTTGGAGTGCTTTACAACTGGAGAATCAATCCTATGCTTCTCTAGATATATTAGAAAGAAATAAGCAAGGACTCTTAGAGAGAGGGTCTAATCAAGAAGCCGCCCGTGTTCAATCACAAATCGATGACTTATTGAAGTCAACCAGATAGCATTATGGCTACAACTGAAAATTTACATGCAGGAGATGGTACTCAAACCAATTTCTCCTTTACATTTCCATATCAAAAGCAGTCAGACATCGAAGTATATGTATTCGTTACTGATGACTGGGTCCCACAGACCATTACAACTGAATATAAATTTGCCGATGCTACACATATAGAGTTTCTCTCAGGATCAGTACCAGCTGAAATCGTTGCTGGTTCTGCTGAGGAGGCGTTATTAGGTGGTACACAGAATGTAAAGATTAAACGTAATACACCAACAGATAAACTAATCGCAACATTCTATCCAGGTTCAGCTATTAGATCAGCTGACCTAAATGATAATTTCACACAGAACTTATATGTAACAGAGGAAGCTGATGAAGCTTCTACTGTTACTAGTAAGACTGTTGAAGCCTTAGTTGGTGTTACAAACGATGAGGGTACTACATATGTAACTAAAGGTGATGGTGTAGGATCTAATCCTAAAGGTGTTAAGTATGCTGTAACTACAGCTGATGATGCATCAGAAGTGGCTGATCTAGCTAAAGACAGTGCAGATGATGCTATTGCAGCTACTAATACGTTAGTTGCTATTAATACTGCTGCTGCAGGTGATCCACCAGTTTGGGTACTGCAAGGTGGTGGTGCTGCTGATGGACAACCTGAAGGTGTTAAGTATGCTGTTGATACAGCAGTTGAAGCAGATAACATTGCTGATCAAGCTAAAGACAGTGCAGATGATGCTATCGCAGCTACTAATGCACTAGTCGCTACTAATAGCGGAACTGATAGCGCACCAGTTTGGGTACTGCAAGGTGATGGTTCAAACACAACTACTAACAACAAAGGTGTTGCTTATGCTGTAGAGAAGGCAGAGGATGCAGTTGCTGATGCTACTGCTGCATTAAATAATTCACAAGATTTAACTGCAACACCTTCAGCAGCTATTGATATTGCTCAGGCTGCTGAGATAGATGCAAATACAGCTAAAACCGCTACTGATACATATGTAGCTATCGGTAGTGTACTGCAAGGTGACGGTCAAGGTAGTAACCCTAAAGGTGTTGCTTATGCTGTAAACCTAGCAGAAGAAGCATCAGCTTCAGTAGCTGCTTCAGCTATTTATAAAGTAGTAGCTGACTTATCAACACTAACAACTGATTATCCGTTAACTGGTAATCAACCTTCACCACCAGGACCAGATCCATTAAATTTAGAACCTACTCCAGATGGTACTTATGAGCAGAATACTGATAGTACAGGAATCTCATTATCGAGTGGTACTTGGTCTGGAGGTAATTTCTCTAGTGGTGCTAGTTTCCCTAATGATTTTGACGGTCATAGTCAACTAACCTTAAGAGTAAAGGTAAGTAATGCAACCCCAGGTTCAGAGTCTTATATTGCTCAAGAGTATTATGCTAATGATCCTGAAGCTAGATATGGTGAGGATAGAAAGATAGTAATTGAAAACGAAAGAACACTTTCTCAAAGCTACACTATACAAACAACAATGAATGCTTTATCGGTAGGACCGATAAGTATTGACTCTGGCGTAACACTTACAATCCCTGAAAACTCTAAATACGTGGTACTAAACTAATGGCATACGGAACACTAAAAGTTGATAAAATTGAATATAGCGATGGTACAAATCCTGATAAAGATGTAGATGTAGCTGATCTTGTAGATGCTGCACCTCTGTCTAGTCCTGCCTTCACAGGAACACCAACTGCACCAACTTTTGGCGCTAGCACTACAGCACAAATTGCAACAATAGAATATGTTGACACAGAGGTTGCTGGTGTAGATCTATCTGCTAAAGCAGACCTAGATAGCCCTGATTTAACAGGTGTACCGACTGCACCAACTGCTGCTGCTACTGTTAATTCAACACAGATTGCTACTACAGCTTATGTGCAAACTGGATATCTACAATTAGACCCAGCTAGTGGAGGTGGTCAAACCCTCACTAGCGATTTACAGCTAGATAATGCAAGCAAATTTATTCTATCTGAAACAAATGCTAACGGATCACACTATCTAAGTTTCAAAGCTCCCGACTCTGTTACAGCAACAGTAGATTTTACACTACCTGATGGTGCTGGTGACGTTGATCAAGTATTGAAGACAGACGGTTCATCTGCACTTAGTTGGGCTACAGTTGGTGATGCAGTACTTGCTAATGACCAAACTTGGACAGGAGTACAAATTGGTGATGTCTATGATGCTACTACCGACGCAGGCACGAGTCCAGCATCTTGGCAACTTGATTTTGGTAACGGTAATAACCAGAAATTAATAGTAGATCCTGCAAATGATTTCTCTGCAAATGCACCTACAGGCCTGACAGCAGGTCAAAGTGGTAGTATATTTATTACTCAACCGTCATCAGGTGCAACTTGTAATACTGGTTGGAGTGCATACTATAAATGGCCTGCTGGTACTCAACCAGGCTTGACACAAACCAATGGCGCAGTTGATCGTTTAGATTATGTAGTAACATCAGCATCTTCAGTACACGTAGTACTTACAGCGGATGTGAAATAATGGCAGTATTAAGTAATACAGGCATCCTTGCGGGTGCCTCCGCTGCAGGTGGAGATGGTTATAAGGTTGAAAAGGGTCTTATATTTGACTCTAGTCAGTCTTCATATCTAAGTTGGGAGCCTACAGACATGAGTACAGCTGCAGACCCAACAACTGGAGTACGGAATTTTACCATATCGTTCTGGACTAAAGTAGATGGCACAATGGCTGGTACAAAAGCTTGGTGCTCAGCTGGTTCCTCCAGCCAGATAAATGGAATACTGCAATTTTACATTGAGGATGGAAAGATTACCATTAACTGTTACAATGCCTATATGCAGTCTACCAGAAAACTTGCTGATCCTGCTGCGTGGTACCATATTGTATTAGCAGTTGATACTGACCAAGCAGTAGACACCGATAGATTTAAAGTATGGGTTAACAATGAAAGAATAACAGATTGGGGAGGTGGAACTTCAACCACCTATCCCTATCGAGGTCACCCGATATTGTGGAATACTAATGTTCCACATCAAATAGGCACTATGCGTAACGCCTCCTCAGCCAACAGCAACTTTGGAAATGGCCACCTTGCTGAATTTTACAATATCGACGGTCAAACTTTAGACCCAAGTTATTTTGGTGAAACAGATTCAAATGGTAAATGGGTACCTATAGAATATACAGGTACGTACGGACTACAAGTCGATAACAGTGAGGATTGGTCTGGTAATAATGACCCAACTGATGCCCCTTTAAGTTCTTCAGGAGGTTCATGGGATTCAGCGGCAAGTACAGCTGAGCAGTTATTTACTCATAATCCCGGTATTGCTGGTAACGTATACGCAGGAGGTGTAGGACAAACTTTAACGTGGGAACCAGCCTCTCAGTATACCTTTACCGATAAGGTTGAAATACGTACTACAAGTTTTAACGGAGCTGCTTACGCACAAGTAGCAACGATTACTTATAGTGATCTTACTACTGCTAGTACTACCTTTACTGATTGGGGATGGACAACAATTGCTACTGGTGGTGGTACGATAAAGAAGATCGAAATGCAAGCTGCTGCCGGTGATTATAATTATTGGAATGCTCTACGTATTGACGGTAAAGTACTTATTGACAGTGCTCACAGCACCGTAACTGATAACGGCTTCTACCTTAAATTCAGTGGTAATGCAAAGGTATATTCTGACGACATAGAAGGTACTGAGTATGACCAAACGTGGTATACTAAAGATATGATGTTTGACGGTGACACTGCAACCAGCTACTTAGCTTGGAACGGTAATGATGTCATATGGACACCTTCTGGAGGTTTAGCTTTTGATTCAACATTGCGAATTGAAACCGGAGATGGTGATATAGTATTTAATTGGGATGGTGGTAGCTATACTCTTACAACTAGTGGAGGTAAGACTTGGTACGATGTAAGCTCTAATGTACAAAGTCCTATAACAAGTGTTACATGGACTTGTTCAGCGCTGGGCTCTGGCCCGTATGTTTATAGAGTAGAAGTTGACGGTGAGGTTCTTATAAATCATAATGATATTGAAACTGATTCAAGTGGTAATGATAACCATGTAAAAGCTCATAATCTTGCTGCTATATCCGGTCAGATATATTCAAGCGGTTCAACTGTAGGAACCGTCTCTAACCCTTGGACTTACGCATTTGACGGCCTAGAAGGTGATGGTGCTTACACATATTCCAATAGCTCCGCAACAATTACACTACCTTCTCCAAAGGATTGGAATTCAAAGTTTGAAGTTTATATTCTGTATTACGGAGGGACACTTACAGTTAATGGTTCAGATGTAGGCTCTAGTAATATCAGTTCAGGAGGAACAACTCCAACCTGGTATGACATCACCTCGATAGTAGGTTCTTCTGGTACATTAACAAGTATTGGTGTTTCTGACACTCCGACAGGGTATTACACAAGTTTAAGAGCTATCAGACTAGATGGCGAAGTCCTTATCGATGGACCAGGTGATGCTGACCTTGTACTCGACTCACCAAGTGACTTTAGTAATGATGGTCAGGGTGTAGGTAATTATTGTACATTGAACCCTCTTCAAAATGCTAAAGGATGGGTCGTTGATACTTTCTCTCAAGGTAATCTAAAAGCAGATACTAATGCTACATATTACGGGGTCCATACTTCAACGTTAGCCACACCACTTAGCGGTAAATGGTACGCGGAAGTTAAAGTTAGCGGCTATGTAACTTATACTCTGGTTGGTCTTGTAGATGCTGCTAGTAATTTCACACCGACTTCTACATGGGATGTGCTTGATGGTGTAGCTTACTATGCCAGTAACGGTAATAAATATGTAGATACTGTGGCAAGCTCTTACGGTGCGGCATATGATGGAACTTCAGTAAATTATGTAATAGGTATAGCATATGACGCTGATAACCAAACAGTTAATTTTTATAAGGATGGTGTAGATCAAGGAACTATCACTGGGGTACCACTGCGACACTATTTCTTCGGAGCATCAGATTGGGACGGTAGTAATGGTGTGGCTTATACCTGGAACTTCGGTCAACGAGACTTCAAGCATCCACAAAGTGGTTATAAAGCACTGAATACTTATAACCTACCGGATCCAACGATTAAAGATCCAAGTAAACATTTTGATGTTTCTACTTGGACGGCAGATGATGGGGATTCAAAGGATATAGATGGTTTAAATTTCCAACCTGACATGGTTTGGGGTAAAAACAGAACTACAGGAGTCAATCATCAGATATTTGATGCTGTAAGAGGAGCTGGTAGTGGTAAAGAACTAACGCCTAATTATGTTACAGCTCTTGGTGGTTCACCTGGAGAAGGTAACACTACTGATCCATACACTGAGGCGTATGGTTTTCTCAGCGCGTTTAATTCAGACGGTTTTACTGTAGCTAAAGGTATTGATGCCACAGGGTATAAGAATTACTACTGGAACTATCAAACTAATGAGCATGTAGCTTGGTGCTGGAATGCAGGAGGTACAAGCGTCGAAAACGATGCATCAGAAACTAGTATAGGTTCAATTGATTCAACATACAGAGCTAATCCAAGTGCTGGATTCTCGATTGTAAGTTATACAGGTACGGGTTCTAATGGAACTGTAGCTCACGGTCTAAATGCAACCCCAAATCTTATTCTCATTAAAAGTAGGGCTGGCACAAATTCTTGGCCGGTTTACCATAGTGACATAGGTATTGGAAGCTATGGTCGATTGGAGAGTACTAGTGTTTGGGACACAGCATCAGCTTCATTAATCTACAACACAACACCAACCTCTACTGTATTTGGCGTCGGTACTGGAACCTGGGTTAATGGTTCAGGTACTGAATATATTGCCTACTGTTGGTCTGAAGTGGCAGGGTATTCTAAAATTGGGCAATATGACGGTACTGCATTGGCCTCTCCAGCGGGTACTTTCGCATACTGTGGATTCAGACCAGCTTGGATACTGGTGAAAAATGCAGACGCTACTGAAGACTGGTTTATATGGGATAATGAACGTGATGGATATAATCCCACTTATCAATATTTTAAGGCAAATGATGTGGCCGCTGAAAATGCCAACACTAATGATGGTATTATTGATATAACCTCTACTGGATTTAAAATAAGATCTCAATATTCTCCTAATAATGCTAATACTTATGTGTTTGCAGCCTTTGCTGAATCACCTTTCAAATACGCTAACGCAGTTTAATTAATTATGTTTAAGTTAAATGGCAAGCCACTCGCCTTAGATGTGGCCTTCACAACAGCTAATGGAAATAATTATCCAGCTAACTGGTTGAGACATGCAACACTAGCTCAAAGACAAGCAATCGGAATCATTGAAGTAGCAGCACCAGCCTGGTATGACAGACGTTTCTATTGGGGTGTAGGTAGACCTAAAGATCTAGCAGATCTCAAGGTATTATGGATTGACCAGCAGAAGTCTACAGCAGGCTCTCTGCTGTCCAAAACTGATTGGATGATCATTCGTAAGGAAGAGGCTGATACCGCCGTTCCTAGCGCCACTACGACGTATCGTACGGCTGTTAGGACACAGTGTAAAGCACGGGAAGATCAGATCACTGCATGTACTACTACAGATGAGCTAGCTGCACTGATTGGTGACGGTCAGCGTGCAGGTAGTGCAACTAATGGTGCTACTGAGAAGAAGGACGATTCTGGTAACTCATTCGATCCTAAGCAATATAACCCAATTGTTCTAGAGGCTTGGCCTACTGAATAATGACTGAACCACCCGTCTTTCCAT
>VTLG01007913.1_pt1 | contig 22673 bp, 25 predicted proteins | sample 4694571 | NCBI WGS metagenome assembly VTLG01 (sample SAMN12604809, study PRJNA352737) | marine metagenome | biome: ENVO:00000447; feature: ENVO:00000209|ENVO:00000569|ENVO:01000036; material: ENVO:00002151; isolation source: viral sequences binned using virsorter ...
CGAAGATAGAACAGGGGTGATGCCGTTTGGGGCTAGAAGACCTGCTGGACGAATGGCTACTGGCGGTAGTGTTGTCGATACTTATGAGTATTCAACAGGTGATGTTGTTAAGAAACAGGGTTACAATGCTCGTAAAGATGAACAGCTTGGCATGACTCGTGGTAAAGAGTCAGGAAAGAAAATGTCAATGACGGGAAGACGAGACGTAGCTAAAGCTACTCGGAAGCCTAAAGGTTCTTACGGATTTAAAAAGAAAGGAAAAGCTTAATATGCCACAAGTAGGTAATATGCACTTTCCGTATACGGATGCTGGTCGTCAGGCTGCTGAAAACATGGCAGCAAGAACTGGACAACAAATGGTAAAGTCTTACAGTAAAGGAAAAAGTGTAACACTTGATGAGTCCTTGACAACCAGTCCAACTGGCTGTACCGTTATAGACGGGTATCAATACGAAAGCTAGGGATACAGCATGAGTCAAGGATTTGCTCCATCAGCGTCTAATCAAATGATGTCTGCAAATGTGTTAGGACGTAATCCTAATACGTATAATAACTATATGCAGTTTCAAGATAGTGGGAGATTAGCCAACATACAGCAGAATACTCCTACTATGCCACAACAGGCTACACAGTTTGCCAATATGAATATGGCTGGTATTCAAGCTTCTCCTCCTTATGCTCAAGTTCCTCAGATTAATCCATATGCAGCACCACAAGGTATGATGCCCACTGGTTTGGCCTCGTTACCGGGTGCTGGTCAGTATGGCAAAGGAATTGTATAGGATAAATAAGTATGCCTGTTACGGCTAATTCAGATGAAATCGCATTACGTGAACGTCTGTTTGAAAATGTGATTGCTGCTTCTGAGCACGATTTCCTTACATTTGTACGAATGATGGCTCCTCTGCTAATCGCAGATTTTAAGATGGGCCGTCACATAGAATTAATTGCTTCTAAGTTACAACAAATAGAAGACGGAACTTGTAAAAGACTTATGGTGTTTCTGCCACCACGTTCCAGTAAGTCTGTTATATGTTCTAAGTTATTTCCTGCGTGGTATATGGGACGACACCCTGCCCACGAAATTCTGAGTGTTTCTCACAGCGATCAGTTATCTTCCGACTTTGGTAGGGCTGTTCGTGATCTAGTGGGAAATGAAATGTTTCAAACAATATTTCCTGATGTAAAGCTGAGAAGCGATGTACGTTCTGCTGGTAAATGGCAGACCAATAAAAATGGTGTATATGTCGCTGCTGGTGTCAAGACACAGATTGCAGGTCGTGGAGCACACGTAGCAATCCTTGACGATGTGATGTCAGAAGAAGATGCTTTTAGTGAAGCAGGTAGACGTTACATAAAAGAATGGTTTCCAGCAGGTTTGCGTACTCGTTTAATGCCATCAGGATCTATCGTGATAATTAATACACGTTATCACGAAGATGATATATGTGGGTGGTTATTAGATGCACAAGATAATAGTGACGAAGCTGAACAAATTTTACACCCGTGGGAAGTTATTAAGATCCCGGCTTGGCTTGACGATGAGGCTGCTAGATTACTTAATCTTCCTGTTGGTTCTAGTTACTTTCCTGAATGGAAGCCTGACAATATACTACGTCTTGACGAGTTAGAAATAAAAAGACATAACGGTTCTAAATACTGGCAGTCTCTTTATATGCAAGATCCTACACCGGACGAAGGCGGTATTATAAAGAAAGGCTGGTTTAAACAGTGGGAGCATAGTGATCCTCCTGACTGCGAATTTATTATTCAAACAATGGATACTGCTTTTTCTGCCAAGACAACGGCAGACTATTCTGTTATGCAGACTTGGGGCATATTTGAAAAATATGAGGTTGACAGTGCAGGGGTAGAAAGACTAGTATCACATCTTATATTATTAGGAAATATTCGAGCAAGATTTGAATATCCAGAGTTACGTGCAAAGGCCCAAGAAGAGTATGAAAAACATCAACCAGATGCTATTATGATAGAGAAGAAAGCGTCAGGACAATCCTTACTTCAAGATTTGCGTAGAGCAGGTTTACCTGTTTTGGAGTTTACCCCTGATCGTGATAAGGTTAGTAGAGCTACAGCAGCAACTCCTTTCTTTGAATCCGGGCGTATTTGGATTCCAGAACATAAGAGTTGGGCTATGGATTTAATTGATGAGGCTGTTACTTTTCCACATGGAAGGTATGATGACCAAGTGGACGCAATGGTGATGGCTGTATTATATATGAGGGATTCTTGGTATGTGTCTCATCAAGACGATCCAGAATATGAAGAAGATGAATCGGTCTATAAACCGCCACGTAAAGGTTATTGGAATTTTTCTAATGAGTCGTCTTATGCTTGATTTAAATAAAAGTGAGTTAGAGTATATTGATAAAGTAAACGCATTAACAAAAGAACGGGATGAAGCACGACATCGTAGAGACGAGATTTTACGTGAACTTGTTTCTATACAAAGAAAGTTAAAGGACATATGTAATGGCGGTTGAACGTAATCTGTTATCAGGAATACCAACGGGAAATGCTATTCCATCTGAAGAAGCGATGGAAGTTGAAATAGATATTGAAGAACCCGGTATGGAAGAGATTATGATGGGAGAGCAAGTAGAGATGCTTGCACCTGAAGACCATTACGCTAACCTTGCAGAACTCTTAGATGAAGACACTCTCAAAGAACTGGGAGAAGAAGTAGTAGAGTCCTACAGTGCAGATAAAGAATCAAGAGAAGAATGGGAGTCTACTTTTGAAAGAGGGTTTGATCTGCTTGGGTTAAAGCTACAAGAAACAACAGAACCGTTTGAAGGTTCGTGTACGGCTGTATCTCCTTTGATTATTGAGTCTGCGGTTAAATTTCAATCTAAAGCTACTATCGAAATGTTTCCATCTGGTGGTCCTGTACGAACACAGATTGTAGGAGCTATAAGTCCTGAACGTGAGGACCAAGCTAATCGTGTTCAGAATTTTATGAACTACCAGTTTACAGAACAGATTTCAGAATACTTTGACGAATTTGAAAAGATGTTGTTTCATCTCCCTCTTATCGGATCTGCTTTTAAAAAGATGTATTACGATCCGTCTATGAGAAGACCGTGCTCTGAATTTGTTCCAGTAGATCAGTTTTATGTATCTTACAACGCACCTGATTTGCAAAAAGCAGAGCGATACACTCATGTTATTTTTCGTACTCCAAATGAAATGGATCGAGAAGTTATAAACGGAATGTACATGGATGTGGATTTAGGTGAAGCAACCGCACCTGATCCAAATCAGTTTACAAGTAAAATAGATAATATAATGGGAATAAGTCCTGCTGAAAATTATGACGAGCAGTACACTCTTCTCGAACAACATTGTCAAATAGATTTACCTGAACCTCTTAATAATCCCGATGGGTTAGCTTTACCTTATGTAATAACTGTAGAAGAAAATAGTAAAAAAGTAATAGCTATACGTAGAAACTGGTCAAAGGAAGACCCAACCCAGACAAAGCAAACCTACTTTACACATTATAAATTTGTACCGGGATTTGGATTTTACGGATTGGGTCTGATACATCTGTTGGGTAATCTCACCATGAGTGCTACTTCCGCACTTCGTAGTTTGGTAGATGCCGGACAATTTTCTAACCTTCCCGGTGGGTTCAAAGCTCGTGGTGTACGAGTAGTTGGAAGTAATGATCCTATTGCTCCGGGTGAGTTTAGAGAAGTAGAGGCTACAGGATTGGATTTACAAAAATCTATTGTTCCTCTTCCTTACAAAGAACCATCCCAAACTCTGTACAATATGTTAAACTTCTTGACAACAACAGGACAGAAGTTTGCAGACTCAACTGAACAGATAGTTAATGAGTCAAGTAACTACGGACCAGTGGGAACAACGATGGCTCTTATCGAGTCATCTGCTAAGTTCTTTAGTGCAATACACAAACGATTACACAAAAGCCAACGTGATGAATTTAGAATCCTTGCCAAAATTAACTACGAGTTTTTGCCTGACGAATATCCTTATGATGTTCCTAATATCACTTCTTCTGTCTTTAAGTCTGATTTTGATGGTCGTGTTGACGTTATTCCTGTATCTGATCCTAATGTTCCTTCTGCTGCCCATAGATTGGCTATGGCACAGATGGTGCTTCAGTTGTCTTCCCAAGCTCCACAAGGTATGTACAATCTTGAAAACGTACATATGTCGATTTTAAAAGCAGCTAATATACAAAACCCAGAAAGATTTTTTACACCACAGACACCACCTGAACCCCATGATCCTATAACTGATATTCAGATGGTAACAAAAGGAATGCCTATACAGGCTTTTCCACAACAGGATCATGCTGCACATATTGCTATTAAGACAAGTTTTATAGAAGATCCAACATTAGGTAAAACTGAAATGATGGCTCCTGCTGTTCCTGTATTACAGGCCAACATTCAACAACACATGGTAATGCAGTATCAAGAACAGATGTCTGGAATGGTACAGATGGAGATGCAGCAAGCCGGAGCAGATCCAAATCAACTCTCTCCTGAAGTACTCAGTCAGCTTTCCATAGATGCAGCCCAAAAGATACTTGAAGCTAATAGTGGAACAGGCGGTCAATCTGTAGAAGAGATGAACTACGAACTCGAAACAGCCCGAATAGATCTTGATCAACAAAAAATGCAAATGAGCGCAACAAAAGATGCAGCCGAGCTTGCTATTAAAAATCGTGAACTAGATCTAAAAGAAAAGAATGTTGAGCTAACAGCAGCTACTAAAGTGGCTGAAAAGAATCAAAAACAAATGGATGCTCGTGTCCGAGAAGACGATTCAATTCGTGGAACCAATACCCAAATTGTAATTGAAACTTTACGTAACATGGTGCGAGAACGTGAGTTAATGATTAAGAAACGGGAAAAAGAAGATAGATATGCAACGGGAGGAAGTGTAGGCTATCAAGATGGAGGTGCTATTCTTGAAGAATTTATCGCTAGACGAGGCGGTAGAGATGTTTTTGATGAACAGAGTAAGGGATGGTTTGAAGGTATGCTTGCGTCAATAGGGGATGGAACTAGACGTAGTGGTGAAAAGATGTTAAGTGATGCGTGGGAAACACATAAAATAAATCTTTCTCATTCTGATCGTCCTGATGATATAGCAGAACTTGATGAAATAAACAGACAAGAAAAAGAACTTGCTCAAAGAAAAGTCACTGAAACACCAGTTTCCGAAATGGGAATGGACGCAAATTATTTTGAACAAATAGCTCCAATAGCTAAACCGTCACAAATACAATCTGCTGCTCCTGTTACTGAAGAAATAGACGTTGACAAGTATGCAGCTTTTGGTCCAGCTTCAGATGTTAAGGAGTCGGCAGAAGATATACGTAAAAGAACTCAAGCTGAAATAGGAACTACAGGAGAAACTACTGTAGATGAAACAGCAGCAATTAATCAAATGAGGACAAATAAAATACAAGATTTTAGAGAGGGAAAGCACAATACACTATGGAATAAAAAAATGAAAGATAATGATATTTTTGCAGGTTTGCTTGATGAGTTTAAACAAAGAAATAAATTAAATGATGAACAGGTGCAAGGGTTCTTAAAAGGATATGGTGACTATAGAACTATAACAGGAATCCGAGAATCTGGTGGTGATTTAACGGCTATGAATGTAGATGATCCTAATCACACCGCAACTGGAAAGTGGCAAGCTACTAATGCGAATAGAGAAACTAATGCAAATAGATTAGCTAATATGTTAGAAAGAAAAGGAATGGATATTCCTGACTGGGTAACGCAAGCTCAGAAAAAGATGACACCATCTGAACACCGAAACTTTATGCAACAACTAAATGAAGAAGAACAAGAACTTCTTTTTGCAGCCCAAATGTTTACACATAAAGGAAGCGACAAGCTTTTAATGAATGCTATAAACTCAGGTTTTGATGAAGATTCTTTAACTGATCTTTATATGAAAACTCACCATTTAGGAACGGGTAGTAGATCTAAAACTAAAAAAGGTGTAGATATAGCTGATTTGTACAGAAAAGATTATAAAAAGTATTTCGGAAGATAGAAGATGTATTACGCTTTTGTTTTCATATGTGCGATAGCTTCTGTTTGTCCTATGAGAGTAGATGACAGATTAGGGCCATATAAAACTGCGGAAGAATGTTATATACGGGGAGCGGAATTAATTCGAGACATTACTGTTTTAACTCCTGTCGTACAGGCTTCGGCTAACTGTAGTCCAAAATCTCCCAAAGAGTTATTTGAAAACGATCCTAAGAAAAAAGAAGAAACAAAAGAAAAATTTGAAAAAGAGTTAAATACGTAGGATAAAATAATGGTTGTAGCAGAAACATTAGTTGGACTTCAGTTGGTCCAGCAAAGCTGTAAAGCCATTAAGATGGCAATAAAAACAACACAAGATGTTTCTGAAATAGCAGGATTGATTGACAATGTTTTTAAAGGCCAAGAGCAAGTAAAGAAAAAAGCTCACCCCCTTGCAACTAAATGGGGTGGTCTTGTCAAAGGTGTAACATCTGACAGCTTTCTTCAAATGGCTATACAAGAAACTGTTGAAGAAAAAATATGTCAAGAGCAGATTGATAAAATCTCTTTGCTTTTAAATCAAAGGTTCGGAAAAGATACGTGGATTGAAATCCAGTTAATGAGAACCCAAAAGCAAAAAGAACATGAAGAGCTTGTTGAAAAAAGAAAGAGAATGTCTAAAAAAAGATGGAACAAAGTATTTAATGTAATGGGATCAATTCTTGCTATTAGTGCGTCTGTTGGGGCAATCATAGCTCTTGTTATGTTTGGTAAGAAGTAAGATGTTGGAATTAGGACCAAGAGAATTAGTTACATTAGGAACAGTACTTACTGGACTAGCCGCTACTTATGGTGTACTTAAAACTACTATTCGTGGAATGGTCGTACAGATGTCTGAGTTAAAAGATGAAATGTCCTCTATTAATACTCGTCTTGATAAAGTAGAAGCCCGTCAAGCTGTTGCACTTGCCAGCATAGATACAATGGCTAGAGATATCCTTAGTCCTCAAATTCTTAAACAGCAGTCTGAAAGAGATGGTGCAGTTGCTACCAGATTAAAAGATTTGGAAAGAGAAGTAGATCGACTATATTCAATGCATAACGGAAGTCATCCCCCAACAGCAATTAAAAGAGGTAAAAATGTCAAAAACTAAGAAGAAGTGGATTAAAGGTGCGATTAAAAGACCCGGTGCTTTTGGTGCTAAAGCAAAAAAAGCTGGAATGTCTACATCTGCTTATGCTAATAAGGTTCTAAAAAAAGGATCTAAAGCTGACGCTCGTACCAAGAAACAAGCTTCATTAGCAAAAACTCTAGGAAAGATGCGTAAAAAACGTGGATAGAGTTGACGACCCAACTAAAATAAACTATAGTATCGAAGAACCAATGCGTAAAGACTATGAGAGTTTTAACGATTATTGGACTAAATCATCCGATTATCTATACGTAAAGTACAAAGATACGTATGCAATTAAAAAGAGAAGCTTATGTTCTCAGATTTGGAAGAAATTGAATCTATACTTAAAGGGGAAATAGATAAAATTGGTGAACAGCTTGCTTCTGGGATGTGTGAAGACTATGTTCATTATAAACATTTAACTGGAATGATTGAAGGGTTGACAAGATCTATTCATGTGTTAAAAGATTATTCTTCTCGTGTTTTAGAAGAAATGGATAATGACAATAATACGGAACACTAATTATGGTACTTCAACATAACATGGCTAAAGCTACAAAAAACGATGAGTGGATAACATCTGATGAAGTTATTGATCCAGATGTACTTCCTTCCATTCCGGGTTTTCATATTTTAATTCGTCCTATGTCTATTAGATCAGAAACAAAAGGTGGTATTCTAATGCCAGATTCCTTTAAAGACGACATTAAATATCTCACAACTGTAGGAAAGGTTGTGAAGATAGGGGATTTAGCGTATAAAGATACTAGTAAGTTTCCTAATGGAAATTGGTGTAAAGAAGGTGATTACGTGTGTTACGGTAAACACACAGGTCAAAAGTTTCTTTACAAAGCTGTTAAGTACTTATTGATTTATGATGATCAAGTAATAATGAAGATTGATGATCCATCAGAAGTCGATCCAATGTATTCATTGGTAGCGTAAACGTAGAAGTCGCAACTGCGGAGATTATAAAATGAGTGTAGATGAACAAGACGGCTGGACAGAAATAGATGTGGATTCGCCACCACAAGAAGATATAAAAGAAGAGATTGAAATTGAAACACCTGTTACAGAAACTGCTGAAGTGGTGGAAGAAACAAAAACGGAGGTGGAAGAGGAAAAAGATCCTGAACTAGAAGGGATCGAAACAAAGGGAGCAGAAAAAAGAATACGTCAGTTAATCAAACAACGTAAAGAACGTGATGAAGAACTGGCAAAAGCACACGAAGAACTTAATCAACTTAGATACCAAATGTCTGAAGTTGGTAAAGTTAAATTTAATTATGATGAAGCATTAGCTGACGCTAAAGAAAACGAAGTTAAGTCTAACCTTGAAAATGCAAGAACAAAATTTAAAGAGGCTTATGACGCTGGCGATAAAGATAATGTTTTAGATGCTCAAGAACAACTGGCTAAGTCACAAGCAGAATTAAAACTTCTTGAGCAACAAAAAGGTTGGATTAAACAACAGGCCGAACAGTACGAAAAACAACAGGAAGTTCAGAAGAAAAAATATGAACAATCTTCTGTAGAACGAGTAGATCCTCTTGCTACTGAATGGGCTGAAAATAATAAATGGTTTGGTAAAGATCGGACAATGACAGCCGTTGCTTTATCAATCGATGCGGAATTAAAAGAAAGAGGAGAAGATCCAAGTGATCCTTCTTTTTATGAAAAGGTAGATGCTCGATTACAGGAAGAACTACCTCAGAAATTTAGTTCGGAAGAGGCTACTCCGTCAAAGCCTCGTCAAGTGGTAGCTGGAAGGTCGCACTCTCCAGCGTCTAAAGGAAAGGTTAAGCTTACAAAAGATGACGTAAGTTTAGCAAAGAAATGGAATATACCGCTTGAAAAGTACGCAGCCGAGAAAGCGAAAGCAGAACGGTCTGATGGCGATTATACGACTGTAGTTTAATTTTAACGTGCGGAGAAAGTAAATGATTGAAGAAGTAGTAGAACCAGAAAACGAACAGAATAAAAGTTCATCACTTGCACCTAGTGGAGAATCACGGGTACAAGAAGAAAGAGAAGGCCATTCTCGTGAAGCTATACTTGCTGCTATAGAAGGCAGTGATTGGCTTCAAATTCCTACAGAGGTTACTGAAAGGTATAAATCTGAAGGATATGTTCTACGGTGGATAAGGATAATGCTCGATGGTGATGAGGATTTCCAGAACATCGGAAAAAAGGAACGGGAAGGTTGGCAGTTTATTATGGCAAAAGAATGTCCTGAATTAGCGACAGGTTTTCGTATTAGAGAGGAAGGAAGCCTAGCTGGATGCATACTTCGAGGGGACGTAGCCCTCGCTAAACAACCTATCGAGTATTCAGAAGCTAAGAAGAAGGCCACAGCCCAAAGAACTGAACAAATGGAACAGGCCATAAAAAATCGTTTGATGAGTGATCATCCTGATCGAAGAATGCCTATTACTGATTCAAGCAAATCACGGGTATCAACCGGGCAACGTGCAAGGTTTGATGCTTAAACTTTAACTTTTGCTGAAAAGGAGCAATCATTATGGCACTAGCAGCCGCTTATAATGGTTTTACTCCAGTACGTAGACGAGGCAGTTCGTATAATACAATGGGTACAAGTAAGTACCAGATCGCCAATACTTATGGTGATAGTATTTTTCGAGGTGATCTAGTCAAAGTAAGTGCTGGATATATCCAACCAGTATCAGTGACCGCAGATCGTCCAATAGGTGTGTTTCAGGGTTGCGAATATGTAGATCCGAACTCTAAACAACCCACTTGGTCGAACTACTGGCCGTCTGGTACTTCATCCGGTGATTCTACCGTTGTCGCTCATATTATGGACGACCCGGAAGCAATTTACCAAGTTCAATGCAATGCAACCGTTACGATTGGTGATGTTCAAACACAGAATTTCTTTGTTGAAATTTCTGCTGGCAACACTTATTCTGGTCAATCTGCAATGTCCGTTCAAGTAACATCGAAAACTTCTCTCTCCAACCCTGTTAGAATTGTTGGGTTGTGGGAAGTTCCCGGTAATGAATGGGGAGATGCAAATCCCAGAGTGTTAGCCCGTTTGTCAAATCATCTTGACTATTCGGTTTCCATTGATAACTAGGGAGGACTGTAGAAAATGGCTATAAATAGAGCTAGTATTAGTAAGCAGCTTCTTCCCGGTTTAAACGCTATCTTCGGGTTAGAATATGGTTCAATAGATGAAGAGCATCGTTCTCTTTTTGAAATTGAAAATTCAGATCGAGCTTTTGAAGAAGAAGTCTTAATGACTGCTTTCGGAGAGGCTCCTGTAAAACCTGAAGGTTCTGCGGTGTCTTACGAAAGTGCTACAGAAAGTTGGGCATCTCGCTATACCCACCAGACTGTTGCATTGGCGTTTGCCGTTACGGAAGAGGCAATGGAAGATAACTTGTATGACACTTTTGCAAAAATTCGTGCAAAAGCTCTTGCAAGATCTATGGCATCTACTAAGCAAACTAAAGGTGCTAATATCTTCAACAATGGTTTCACCAGTGGTTTAGGTGGTGACGGAGTTGTTTTATTCTCCGCTGCTCACCCAATCGTTGGTGGGGGAAATCAGAGCAATGATCTAACTGACGCAGATCTGTCGGAAGCTTCCCTTGAAACAGCCGTAATCACTATTCAAAAATGTAAGGATGACCGAGACATTTTGATTGGTGCTATGCCTGTTTCATTGCATATTCCACCAGATCTTCAGTTCACTGCTCAGAAGATCCTCAAATCAACCTTGTCAACCACTACTGTTCACTACGGTTGGGCAGCAGGGGGTACTGGTCCTACCAATAAAGACGGTGTGACCAATACGAATGACATCAATGCTATCCGTAGCATGGGTGTGGTTCCACAAGGTGACTTTGTAAACCATCGCTTCACAGACAATGACGCTTGGTTCGTTAAAACTGACGTACCAAACGGAACAAAGATGTTCATTCGTGCGCCTCTTGGAACGAAGATGGAGCCAGATTTCGATACTGGCAACCTTCGATTCAAAGCTCGTGAGCGTTACAGCTTTGGCTGGTCTGATTGGCGTGGTTTCTTCGGAAACTCTGGTTAATCAATTTTGACCTTTGTTTAATAATGAAGGGGGATGTTGCTAAAACAGCATCCCTCTTTTATTATAGAAGTAAGAAAATCTTTAGTTCATAAGGAATTGAAATATGTCTACAGCTATCACAGCCGTATATGTATCTGCGACTACAACTGCCACTGATTATCCCACAAGAATACGGGCTATCAGTTGGGGAACAGCAGCAACAAAAGGAGATCTTGTTGTACGAGAGACCAGTGCTTCTGGTGATATTGTATATCAACAAACTCTTGGAGTTAGCAGTAGCTCAGATGTTTACGTACCAGAATTAGGAATCCGAGTAAAGACAAAAATGCACGTTACCCTTCCAAGCGGTGCTGCTGCTACTTTAATGGTAGGATAACCACATGAATGCAAAATTAGAATGTGGGTGTTTATTTTGTCCATGTAACTGGATTGTTAAACTTGTTAAAAAAATATGGTCGTTACTTAAAGCCTTAATAAATAAAATACGAAACAAGTAGGTATACACTATGCCAGTATCTACCTCTCAAGATTTTAATCTCGATATTGATGAAATTATTGCAGAAGCTTACGAGCATCTAGGTGGGCCACCATTTGTAGGGAATGATGGAATAACGGCTAGACGTTCTCTTAATTTAATGATAAGTGATTGGCAGAATCGGGGTATTCTTTTATGGACTACTCAATTTACTAATCAAACAATGACTGCTGGAACTGAAGAGTATTTATTAGACAGTACGGTAGTAGCTGTTACCGAAGCAGTAAGCAGACGATCATCTAATGATATTCAAATGACACGAATTAGTGCAGAAGAGTATTTAAAAATTCCAGATAAAACAACAACGGGAAGACCCCTGCAATTTGCTACAATGAAGGGACGAGATCAGATATCTTTACTTATTTGGCCTACTCCTGAAAACAGTACCGATACAGTCCGAATGCATACTATACGTAGATTTTTTGATTTTGACCAATCGGTAGATAATGCAGACGTTCCTTATAGATTTCTTCCAGCTTTATCTATGGGACTAGCTTACTATCTTGGTTTTAAAAGACCTAACATATCACCTCAAAGAGTTGCTGCTTTAAAGTTAGAGTACGAAGCTTTATTAAACAATGCGATGGCAGAAGATAAAGAACGTGCTCCTATGCTTATTAAGCCTTCTCTAAGACTTGTATAATGGTGTAGAATGTAATGGGAACTAGAGCTTATTTTATAAGTGATAAGAGTGGGTTTCGATACCGATACGAGGATCGTGTAAAGGAGTCAACAGGTTTTGTTGTTGGTCCTGATGAAAGTGATGGTAACTATAATTTAAAGAACCATCCTCAAAACAAGTCTCCTCGTATACGTGCAAGAGCTATACTTAAAGATGCACGACCAGAAGTATCGTTAACTTATGTAAGTAGTACTTGGACTCCTGCTGACTCGACAGCAATTCCAAACTTCTTTCCTCAATTTGTTTCAGGAACCACGTAAAGGGACAGACTAATGGCAATAACGACAGGCGTAAATAATATATTTAAACAAGAAGTAATGTTAGGAGAACATGATCTTAACACTAATACTATAAAAGTAGCATTAGTATCTTCTTCTCAAAATGTATCAGCAGGAGATCCAAATACTTATACTAGTATTACAGGTGAACTTGCGAGTGGGAATGGATATACAACAGGCGGTGAAACACTTGCTAGTGTAACAGTAACACAAGTAAGTTCTTCTGGAGTTGTAGACTTTGCTGACGTAAGTTGGTCAGCAGCAACTTTCACTGCTAACGGATGTATTATCTATAATGATAGTCATAGCAGCAAAGCAGTCATAGCTGTATATGATTTTGGTGGAGCTAAATCGGCAACTAATGGTGAGTTTAAACTAGTCGTACCATCGGCAACGAGTAGTAGTGCTGTTATCCGATTAAACTAAAAGAAAGGCACTAAATAATGGCTTTCGTGATTAAAGATCGGGTCAAAGAGACAACTACTACAACAGGTACAGGAACGGTTACACTTGCCGGAGCCGTGTCTGGTTTTGAAGCATTTAGTGCTATTGGAAATACCAATACTACTTATTATGCTATCGTTCACCAGTCTGCTAACGAGTGGGAAATAGGTATTGGAACCTATACCGCTAGTGGTACAACCCTTTCCAGAGATACAGTTTTATCTTCCAGTAACAGTGATTCTGCTGTAACTTTTACTTCTGGAACAAAAGATGTTTTCTGTACATATCCAGCAGAAAAAGCAGTATATACAAGTGCTAGTCCCTCATTTGTAGACACTACTTTAACTGGTAATTTTGTAGGAACGTCTGCTACTTTCTCAGATCATGTATCTGTTTCAAGTTTTACAGTAACAGGAAATACAACTATTGGTGGATCATTAGTAGGTGCATCAGCTACCTTTGATGACCACGTTTCAGTTTCTAGTTTTGCTGTAACAGGTATTACCAGTATTGGTGGATCTCTGGTAGGAACATCTGCTACATTTGGAGATCACGTTTCTGTATCGAGCTTTACTGCTACAGGGATTGTAAGTGTAGGTGGTTCATTAGTAGGAACTTCTGCAACATTTGGTGATCATGTTTCAGTATCAAGTTTTGCTGCGACAGGTATAGTCAGTGTAGGTGGTTCTCTAGTTGGAACATCTGCTACATTTTCTAATCATGTTTCAGCAGATACATTAGCGGTAACAGGTATTACCAGTATCGGGGGTTCACTAGTTGGAACGTCTGCTACATTTGGTGATCATGTATCTGTTTCAAGCATGACTGTTACAGGAAACGTAACAGCATCACAATACTTTGGTGGCGGTGGTAATCTTACAGGAGTTCAAGCTACTTCTGCTGCTTTAGCAACAAATGTCTCTGGTGGGTATGCAGTCCTAACTTCAGCACAAATTAGCAACAATGTCAGTATCGGAGGTGGTCTGTACGTTAATACCAGTTTAGGAGTAGGAGTTGCATCCCCACTGGGACAGGTTCACATTTCTAAAAACGCTATTGCGGATATTGTAAGTCTTACTGACGCAGCAAGTGTTTCAATTAGTTTTGCTAATGGACAAAACTTTCATTTAACACTAGCTGGTAACAGAACATTAGCCAATCCAGATACGTGTGTACCCGGACAGGTAGGAAGTATTTTTATAGTTCAAGATGGTACAGGTAGCCGTACTTTAAGCTATGCAGCTAATTGGGAATTTCCTGCTGCAACTGCGCCCACACTTTCTACGAGTGCTGCTGCTTGCGATAGATTAGATTATATAGTAAGAACATCTACAGCAGTTCAAGCAATAGTATCAAAGGAATATAGCTAAGAATGTTTAATAATGCAATATTGATGGCAGCAGCCTCTAGTCAAGCAGGAGGGGGTGGAGGATATAGTGTCAGTAACAGTGTCATCTTAAATCAACCAGATGATGCTTACTTTGAGAGAACATTTGGAACTCCAACCGATAATAAAAAATGGACTTATTCCACTTGGGTAAAAAGAGGTAAACTTTCAGATGATATGACTTTTGGATTAGGTTGTGTGGTTAGTTCTAGTGGAAGTAAAGCTGCCTATATGAATTTTGGTCCTAGTAATGCTGATTCACTTCATTTCTATAACGAATATTATTCTGGAACAGGATCAACAGGTAACATTACAACCAATAATTTATTGCGTGATCCTCATGCATGGTATCATGTGGTAATGATTTACGACTCGAATAACGATGTTACTACAGAAAGAATGAAACTTTTCTGTAATGGACAGTTAGTATCTAATAACGGAACAGCAACTTATCCTACTGATGGAACACAGCCTCCTACAAATAGTGCTGCGGTTCACCAGCTTGGTAAGGTAAGTACTATTTATAATTTTGACGGGTATTTAGCTGAATGTGTTTTTTGTGACGGACAAGCTTACGGACCAGAAAATTTTGGAGAATACGATAGTAATGGAGTATGGAGGCCACTAGATCCAAGTGGATTAACTTTTGGAGCCAATGGGTTCTACTTAAATTTTGATGATTCTAGTGATCTTGGAAATGATAGTAGTGGAAACAATAATGACTGGACTGCAAATAATCTTGCTTCTACCGATCAATCCACTGATACCCCGACAAATAACCAATGTGTGTTGACACCATTATATAAAAATTCTTCTATAACTTTAAGTGAGGGCAACCTTAAAGCAACTGGTAACAGTGGTGGTTATTATTTGTCTTTCTCTTCTATGGCAATACCAAAAACTGGGAAATGGGTTTGTGAATTTGAGGTAGAGGCTGCTGATACATACCCTGCATCACTTAACTTTTATGTACTTGGAATTGCAAAAATAGGAGATAATACTACATTAACTGGGACTTCAACTGGTTACTATCTTAATATTGGAACTGGAGAAATACAAGCGTATAGTGGTGTTGTTACGGATACAGGTGGTCCTAGAAGTGGAACTTTTAGAATAGAATATGATGCTGACAATGATACTATAACAATTTTTAATAATGACTCAGAAGTATTTCCTGCTTCAAGTGGTGTATCTAATGTTACTGGATTAAGTGGGCAGGATGAACTACATTTTGCAGCAGGAACTTATCTTCGCTGCACAGCAAGATTTTCTCATCTTACTGAAACTCCAACAACAGATTTTAAAGAGTTAAGTGCAGCTAATCTAGCAACACCTACCATTAAGAATGCTCAGAAATATTTTGATACTTTTAGGTATCTTGGTAATGGTAAAGGTAGACAGGTAGGAAGCTGGCAACCTGTTACCGATCCTTTTACTGTCTCTAACTCAGCAGCATTTAAGAAAGAGGATTCTTGTGAGTTAGATCAAACATTTGGTAGTGCAGCTAGTTCTGATACAGATGGAACACTATCAGTATGGTTTAAAAATTCTAGTAATTATGGAAGTGCTGGTCATCATTTTATGATGGCAGAAAACACTAGTGGAGATGTTATAAAAATAGAATCGGATGGAGACATTCATATTAGTTTAGATAATTATTTTCATGGAAGATGGCTTTCAGATTTTGAAATACTTGATATAGACATATGGCATCATTTAGTTATAGCTTTTGATCTTGATGCTACTTCAGCTAGTGATAGACTTACTGTTTATTTTGATGGGGTTGATGTTACAGGTCTTGGAACAATAGATTATACATTTCAAGATACATTTAAAATAGGTCAAAATACTATAGCTAACACTATAGGTGGTAGAGCAGGTTCCACTACAAATAGTGATTATCTGTTTGATGGACTAATGGCAGAATATTGCTGGTGTGATGGTCAGGTTCTTAGTGCAGATAGTTTTGGACAGATAGACACCACTACAAATAAATGGGTTCCAAAAGATGTTAGCGGATTGACTTTTGGTAATAACGGCTGGTATCTAAATTTTGCCGACAAAAATGATCTTGGAGATGATGAGTCGGGTAATGGTAATGATTGGACTGAATCAGGTTTTGATACTACCAATGGATCTAATCAATACCATGATACACCAACTCGTCAATTTGCTACATTTAATCCATTTGAAATGGGTACAACCAGTACAAGTGTAGAAGACTGTATGCTGCATTTTACTTCTTCTGCTTCTGGTACACATGAGCAAGCTATTCGTTCTACATTTCAAAATCCTAAAAGTGGTAAGTGGTATGCAGAATATGAAGTATTTAATGTAAGTGGTTATCCAACAATAATTCCATTTTGTAGTTTAGATTATAATTTTCAACAATCTACCTTTGCTATTGGGGATGCTGACTATGGCATTAGATTTAATTCTGCTGGTGAATGTGCTATTGTTTACAACAATGTCCCTTCTTATATGACTATAACAGGGTTAAGTTATACTACAGGAGATGTAGTACAGATAGCTATAGATTGTGATAATGATCAGTTTTGGATGGGAGTTAATGATAGCTGGAATGCAGAGCTTGGTGGTGATCCTGATGCTGGTGGTGCTGGAACACACTTTCCTTTCTCTACTGTTGACGGAACTATGTTTAATGCAAGTTCTTATGCAAGCAGAGATCTAACTATAAACTTTGGTCAGTGGCAGTACTTCGCTAGTACAGATTTAAGTGAGACATCAGCAGCAGGAGGACATTTTAAATATACTCCTCCAACTGGATTTAAAGCTTGTCAAAACGATAATGTAAAAAGTCTGGATAGTTTTCAAACAGCATTAAACTGGACTAAGAATCTTGATGCTACTGATAACTGGATGGTGTTTGATAGAGTAAGAGGTCCATATCTTGATTGGCATACAAATTCTATTAACCAACAAGCTACTAATTATAATACTCTTCAAAGATTCTTAAAACATGGGCAAGAGGTTGGTGAAGATGTAGAAGTATGTAGAGATCAAGATCAGTTTACATCGTTTAACTGGTATGTAGAAACAACAGGATCAGGAACTGCAAATGAAGTAGGAGGAATCAATACAACAAGAACTCTTGTAGATGCGAATGCTGGCATATCGATGGGAATTTTTGAAGGAACGGGATCAGCTAGTACAATAGGTCATGGATTAGGGGTCGCTCCAAAATTTATAATACTGAAAGGATTAGATAATAGTTCATATAGTACTGTTTGTTATCATTATGGTGTAGCTTCTGATCCAGAAACAGATTATATTCAATTAAATTCTACAGACGATAGAGCAGATGATGTTGGTATGTGGAATGATACAGCCCCTACTAGCACAGTATTTAGTGTTGGTACAGGTAGTTCTGTAAATAAGTCTGGAGAAACTATGGCTTATTATGCATTTGCAGAAATACTGGGTTATAGTAAATTTGGTTTCTATGAAGGTACTGGTGTAACTACTATAGGCGGTACACCTTTAATTTATACAGGTTTTCGTCCTCAACTGGTAATTATAAAAAATGTGGAAGCAAACAGTACATATTGGATGGCTATGTCTAGTGATAGGCCCGATGATTCACCACAAACTCCAGCCGGAATTACAATACAAAACCCTTTTCAAAACTATTTAAAAGTAAACGATACAACTGCTGATACAGGTGGTTATGATGCTGTAGATATGCTAAGTACGGGTTTTAGAGTTGCAAATACAACTGCATGGAGTTCAATAAATACAAGTGGTAACAGGTATCTTTATTGTGCGTGGGCGCAACATCCATTTGGTGGTGAAGATACAACACCTATGACGGCAAGTTAGCTAGGGGAAAACAATGGCGTGGAAATATCATAATACTCAAATACAACCCGGGAAAGCATGGGTAGATGTAAATGGAGTACAGCATCCCAGTAATTGGCATCTTTGGACTCAAGAAGAAAAAGATAAGCACAGTATTACAGAAGTCATACCTGAACCTAGTCCTGATTCTAGGTTATATAGTTGGACTGTAGATACTGACGGAAAGGTACAGAATAAGAAAGCTAGAGAATTAAATGATAGTGGTTCTGGAGAAACACTTCAACTTGGTCTTAAATCAAGATTAATAAATGAAGTAAAAAAACAACAACATCAATTACTGTTACAAACAGATTGGTATTATATTCGTAAAGCTGACAACGAAACTGCTGTTCCAAGTAATGTACAAACATGGCGTGATACTATTAGAATTAAAGCTACGGAGATGGAAAATGCTATTAAATCTGCTTCTGATATTGATGCAGTCGCCTCTTTATTTGTGGTAAAAGATGAAGACGACAAAGTAATTTCTGGAGTATTATACGATTGGCCTGATCTGGGGGATTAACTAAATGATGTTTGGTGAGTCTCCTTTTGCTACCGCACCGTTTGGATCATATGCAGGTGAAGAAAGGAATGCATCTGTTACAATAGGCGGTACGTCTGCTAAGTTTAACCAAAGTGCGTTTACTGTCTTTGGTCATTCTAGTGTAACAATGGATGGTGCAGGAGCAACTTATAATGCTGGTGAGTTTGCAGTATATGTTTTTCTTAGTGTTGGTATACCAAGTGCAGGTGCTAAGTTCAATGCTGGCACTGTAAGTGTAGTAAATGTTAATAATGTAACAGTAGGTGGAACAGGAGCTACATTTAATGCAGGAAGTTTTACCAACAAAGTAGATGTACAAGTAACAGTGGGTAGTGCTGAAGCAAGATTTAGAGAAGATTTAAGAGTGTGGAGAAAAACAACAGCACCTACTAGAGAATTTATTTGGAAGTTGGAAAATTAAACTATGGCTTTAACATACACTACACTTATTAGTAGAATTAAAGATGCAGCAGAAAATGATGGTCAAGAGTTTGATGTTGCTGTTCCCGATTTTATTGACAGGGCTGAATTAAGATTAACACGGGAAATAGATTCTCTTGGTTTAACTAATTTTGCTACCAGTAATTTTGTACAGGGTGATCCGTTTATTCAAAAACCTGTAGTACCTACCCGTTCTTTAATTGTACGAAATGTAAACTTTACAACTTCTACAGGATTAAGAACACAACTTCTTTTAAGAAGTAAGGACTATCTAAATGACTACTGGCGTAACAGAACTTCTGTAGGACAGCCACGTTATTATGCTAATTGGGGAGCAGAAAAACTTTTAATAGCTCCTGCTCCTGTCTCTGCTTATGAAGTGGAAATGTCTTATGTAGCCCAACCAGCAGCTTTAGCATCAGCTACTAATGAAGAAAACTATTATACTCAATACTGTGCAAACGCTCTATTTTATGCGAGTATGGTAGAAGCATTATACTGGATGAAGAATCCTGCTGCTGCTCAATATTGGGATCAACAGTATCAACGTGAAGCTGTCTTCTTAAATAATGAAGCACGTAGAGCTAGAAGAGATGATATGGAAATAGCATCTAATCCGGCTGGTGGTCAGGATAATATACAACAAGGAACGCAATAGATGGTTACGACATATACACCTACTGTTAAATTAGCTAAACAAGGTTCGGGAGAAAACTCGAATACGTGGGGAACTATCCTCAATGACAATGTGATTGAGATGGTAGACAACTCGTTTAGTGCAAATATTTCTGGATCTATAAACTATGTGAGTGCTGCCGATATTACTCTTACTCGTGCAGATGGGTTAGGCGATCAAAGTAAACTAACTACTATACTTATCACTGGAACCCAAACATCTACTTCTGTAGTTAATTTAATTGTTCCTACCTTCACTACAGCTTCAACAGCAAATGGAGCACAGTGGGCAGGAAAGATGTACATTGTACGTAATCCTAACGATTTTAAAGTACAGGTAAAAGGAGCAGGGGGTGTAGGTTCTACTGTTCCTAAAAAAGCTACAATGGGTGTACTAGCTACACCAACTACGGTTGTTCCTTTGTTCAGTGGTATGTGGGCTGCGAGTGCAAAAGATAACAGTGCCTACATAGGTAATCAATTTGTTGAACAAGTTTCTATAGGAACTAGTGCAGGTAGTGATCCTTCTTTTAACTTTGGAAGAATAACACAAAGCTCAATAAGTGCTACCAGTTTTAACAACGGTTTAATAACTAACCTAAGTGCAACAGGATCTGCATCGTTTGCAGGGGCTACTACTTTTGCTTCTGTTGCCACATTTAACGGAGATGTTACAGTAAATGGACGTAGTATTTGTGCTATCACTACTATTAATACGAGTGCTACAGCAGCTATCGATTTAAGCCAATCTAACTTTTTTATGGTAAGAGCAAGCGCATCTGTAAGTGGTGCAGTTTCTATATCTATGATTGCTCCTACAAATGGAAAGGTTGGACAAACAGGAGCTATATATTTAATTACAGGTAATAGTGCTGGTAATTCAACATTCAGTTTTCCTACAAGTGCTTGGAAGTTTCCAGCCGGAGTTACTGTACAAAAGACAGCTTCAGCAGGATCTGTAGATTTACTTACCTACTTTGTTAGGGAAGTAAGTTCTAATGGTACAATGAAAGCAATAGATGTAGCTGCTATAAAAGACTTTAGAAGTTAAATAGGCGTACAATGTCAACTGAAACTCGTACAGTAAAATATGATTTCCGTCCGGGCATTATGCGTGAATCGACTGAGTATGCTGCTGAAGGTGGCTGGTTTGATGGTAACAGAGTTAGATTTAGGGACGGAAAACCAGAAAGTATTAGGGGATGGCAAAAGAAAACACAGTCATCTTTTATTGGAACAGGGAGAGTAATACATAACTGGGCAGCTTTAGACGGTAGAAAATATATTGGATTTGCTACTGAACACAAAGCATACTTGTTTGCTGGTGGTAATTTTCACGACATAACACCTTATCAGGTTACAGTTGCTCAACCACAGAATACATGGTTTACCACTGTTACAGGTGCATTTAGCACACAGTCAGGCTCTACAAACATAACAGTAAGTGCAGCAGCACATGGTCTTTTAACTGGATCATACGTAGATATATGTGCATGGTCCCCCACTAGCGGTGGAACTGGTGCAGGTACATATCCCGGTGGTATTACTTCAGTAGACGGAGATTATAGAGTAAGTGTTGTTAATGCTAATTCTTTTATTATTGCTGTAGGAAGTGCAGCAGACGCAACCAGTGTAAGTAAAGGTAAAGCTTCTTTCTGTGCTCGAATTAATTCTGGAAGTTCTGTAGCAGCAGGTGGTTTTGGATATGGTGCTGCTGACTACAATGCAGAACCTTTTACCATGACAGCTTATTCCAGTGTGTTTAATTTTGTAACTGGTGAAACAACTATTACTGTGAGTGTTTCCCATCACAACAGATCAACGGGAAGCTATGTACACGTAAGTAGCTGGCCCGGTGCTGGTCTATCTGGAATTACTTCAGTCAGTGGGTTCTACGAAGTAAGTGCTGTTACATCCAACGCATTTCAAATTGTGGCTGGAAGTGCAGCAACAGGAACAGCTAGTGGTTTAGGAACAAATATATTTATGGATGTTGTTCCCGTTACATCTGGCGAATACAGGGCTTGGAACGAAGCTGCTTCGACTACCAATATCTTTCTTGATATTCGTGAATGGTCTATGGATAACTTTGGTGAAGATCTAGTTATTAATCCGTATCCGGCTGGTGGTATATATAGATGGGATAAAACTTGTGGAACAGATAAAGTAGCTACTCTTGTTTCTGGTGCTCCTGTTTCTTCTAATGGCTTTCTTGTTAGTCCTGTTGCTAGACAAGGGATGTGTTTGGGTGTAACGGATTCAACAGGAACTTTTGATCCTATGCTGGTTAGATGGTCTTCTCAAGAAGATTTAACGGATTGGACAGACAGTACTACAAATACAGCAGGAAGCCTAAGACTTGCTAACGGTAGTGAGATTATAGGTGGCATAGCTGGAGCTAACATGATCTTAGTGTGGACAGATGTAGCTTTAACGGGATTAGAATTTATTGGAGAACCGTTTGTATTTGGTAGTAGACAGCTTGGAACTAACTGTGGATTAGTGGCTAAACACGCAATGGCAGAGTTTGAT
>VTLG01011400.1_pt1 | contig 22670 bp, 25 predicted proteins | sample 4694571 | NCBI WGS metagenome assembly VTLG01 (sample SAMN12604809, study PRJNA352737) | marine metagenome | biome: ENVO:00000447; feature: ENVO:00000209|ENVO:00000569|ENVO:01000036; material: ENVO:00002151; isolation source: viral sequences binned using virsorter ...
GGGGATTCATTAGGTCCGCCTGATGCACCTGTTACACCACCAATATCTCCACCACCATGACTTTGAGATGAACCATCAGCGCCACCTCCACCACCACCAGCAACTAGATAAAGTTGAGGGGCAGATAATCCATATCCACCTTGTGTTGAACCACCTGCTGTTGCAAGAACTGTAGCACCACCACCAGGTGAACCATAACCTGGGTGAGCACCTCGACCACCACCGCCACCTATGTATGCTTCACTTGCTTCACTTGGTCCTTGACCTTCTTCTGCAATATGAACATGAAGTGTTTGACCTGCTGTAACAGCAAGAGCGCCTTTTGTATATCCGCCATTTCCGCCTGGAGTTGCTGAACCACCGCCACCACCACCTACTTGAAAAACTTCCACACTTGTTATGCCTGTTGGTACTGTATATGCACCAGCAGTTATTGTACCTTGTGCTGGGTTTGCAGGTGCTGTTGAAGTGTCTGCTTCTGTTACTGTTGTTAAAGCAAAACCTGCTGTGAAAACTGACGCTGTGCCAGTTGGTTGTGTACTGTTTATGTAAAAATCGCAGGATGAATTATATAAATCGTTAGAACCTTCACCTTCGTCTGTTCCACTTTCATCGTGGAACTCATCTACTACTCCATCAACTAAATTGAATACTGTAAGGCCTTCGTTTACGGCCATCTTAAATCCTAATAATGCAATATTTTGATCTACTACTGCTGTAGCACTTGCAGGTAATGTAACTGTTTTTCCTGATAAATCAAGTGAACTTGCTAAATCATCAGCACTAACTACACCATTATTAATTTTTGCACTAGTTACAGCGTCATCTGCAATATCAGCAGTTGCAACTCCGCCAGTAGCAATTTTTGCTGTTGTTACTGAGGAATCTGTAATTCCATTTGATGTTACTTTAGTTAGTGCCATTTACTATCCTTTAGGGTTTTGTCGGCCATGTGATTGCGTTAATTTTTGTTACTGTATCAACACCGTTTGTTATATCTCTTAATTCCTGACGATATGTAGTCATATCAGATGACATGGTTACATCTGATAAAGCATAAAAATCTGTTTCTGCAATTAATATATTTCTTTTTGCTCTAACTTTAGCAATCTCTCTATCAAACTCACCATCTGCCCATGCTTTTTCTTCAGCATCTCTAGCAGTTTCTTCTTCTGCTGTAAACTGAACTCTGTTTCCATTTATATTATGATATCTTGGCATTACTTCTCCTAGTCTATTCCGTATAAATTAAATGTTCCTGCTGTTATGTTACCACCACTAAATTGAAATTTAATATTATTAACAGCAGATGTGGTTCTTATAGCACTTGCACCAAATTCTATACCACCTTTATTATCGTGGTTAACTTTTGCACCTGTGTAATAAAGTAACTTATAATGTGCTGTGTCGGAAAAATTTACTAATTGCACAGTAAAAGCACCAACCTCACCTGTGCCTGTTCCAAAATTTGTGCCTCCACCCATTTGCAACATATTATTACCAGATGTGTTTCTACTTTTTATAGCGTCATTACCTTCGTCTGTGGTAGTACCTATATTTAATCTATCAACAGAACCTGTTAAGTATGAACTTCCGTTATCTGTACTAAAATGCAATTCTAAATACACATTGTCATTAGCAGATTGTAAATCAAATATTTCAAGTGTATATCTTTTAAAAGTTGATGTTATATAAGTTGAATTAAAAGTTACATTACTGTCATCACTCGCTGTGATTGTATGCACTTTTCTAAGATTAACAAATTTATTATAATCTATTCTTTTTAATGTTCCTGCGTCTGATAATACAAACTCGTCTGTGTCAGCAGGTGTTGCTGCTAATTCTGTCGCACCAGTAATACTTGTTACAGAAAAACCTGTATTATAAGTTTTAATATCTGAAGCAGGTATTTGTTTTGTTGTGTTTCCATCAATTACAAGAAATGCGTCTGTATCTGCAATCGTAATAGATGATGTTGATTTCGCTGAACCATCTAATAAGTTTAATTCTGCTGCTGTTGAATTGATTGCGGTACTACCAAATTTTAATCCACTTTCAGGCACAACGATACTACTACCAGTCTGTGCTGTAAATGTATTTGCTGTAAATTGAAAATCATCAGCACCTGCAATCTTAATATCTACTTGATCGTCTGTATCTGCCGTAATTGTTGTATCACCATCAGCATCAAGTGCTAATTCTACACCATTTAAATCTGTATTCTTAAATGCTTCATTACTGAAATTTGTTAAGACATATATTTCTGATGAGTTAGCTGGAGCAGCTGAAAATGTAATTCTTTTTAAATCACCTGAACCATCATTACCTAATGTATAAGCTTTACCTGACCCTGGTTCTTGTCTTACGTTATCTACAAATACTTGTAAAGCATTCTCTCCACCTGCTGGTACAATATTTGCTAAATCGAATGTTGTTGTTGAACCATCACCTGTAAAAGTATCCTTTGAAGGTGCTACTCTAAAATTTGATGTTGGTCTTGCGCCAATATAAGCCATTTAATTATCCTTTATACATCCTCTAATACTGAAACTGTAACATCCAAAGCACTAGCAGCACTTGCTATTGCTTCTAAATTATCTGCATTTGATCCATCGTTCATTAATACTAATTTATTACCAGACATAATCTCTAATGATGAACCTGCAGGGATGCTGGCATCCTTAACGATAAACACATCATTTGACCCATCCTCATTGTCTAAAAAGACACTTGCTGTAATACCAGCAGATGACTTGTTACACATTGTTATACCAATTACGATAGATTCAAGAGCAGTTGAACCCGCACCTGCAGGAACAGCGTAAATTGTTGTATTACTACTATTACTGACATTTGGGGTTGCAATTCTTTTGAAATCGTTTGCCATTTTATCTCCTTATTTCTTACTATTTATAATATTATCCTAATGCAACTGCCTGAGCAATAGCAAAAGCGTTTGTAGCTGCACCAATATCACTAGCAACTTGGGCACCTGTTCTTGTTTTTAATACACCACTATCACTTACTATAAATGCGTCTGTATCACTAGACGCAGCCGATAAAGATGATAATGTGAGTGTTCCACTAGTTGATAAGTTTTCATTACCGAATGATATCGCACCTGAACTATCAGTAATAGAACCACCTGTGATTGTTAATATTGCTGAACTTGTTGTATCAGCAAAAGCTGTTGATGATGTTCTTGCAAGGTTACCCATATATTCATGTGAAGAACATTGATAGTATAATCTTTGTGGTGTACTTGCACTTACTACGATTTGAGTATATGCAGTTGCACTACCAGGTGTACCACTTGTTGTAACACCTGTTGAATATAAATTATTTTTTGCAGCGTCTAAATAAAATCTTAATGGGTGTGAACCATTAGAGCTATCATCTTGGTTAAATCTGTATGTATTACCAGGTTCAAATTGTATGAAAGGTGCTTCTACACCATCCATTGTATAACCATAACTTGATCCTGAACCTTGGTATATATGATTAGTTGTTTTACTAATAACTTTAACTTCTATTTCTGTGTAAGTATTTGATCCGTCTGCATTATGTTGAGCACCTATTACATCAGCATAAATGTTAGTAGGTAAATCATTTGCAAGTGATATTGTTAAAGTATCAGTTGCACTAACAGCAGCTGCGATACCAGTAGAACCTGTAAATGTAATTGTGTTACCTGTAACAACTGATTGAGTAGTTGTGCCATCGGACATAGTAAAACCAGTACCAGTAACACTAGTATTAATCTCATTGACAGCTGCAACAATAGAACTTTTAGCACTAGTACCTAGTGTTGCTAAATCACCTATATCAGTTCCTGATATTGCGTTAACCGTTGTTCTTAATGTATTTAAACTGTCGGTTGTTGCTACACTTCTAGTTGCCATTTAAACTTTCCTTAATTAAATTTTTTATTTCAATCATTTCTGCTTTTATAGTATTTATTTCTCTTACCACATCTTTTAATTCATCATCTTTAGCTTGTTGTTTCTTTTTTCTTGCCATATATCTAGCATAAGCGTCTGAATCCACATTTACAATCGCTTGAGTTTTTAAATCTCTAACTAAATTTGGATGTCCTTGTACTTTCAATATACTCATTATAGTGCCAATGCTATTCCTCTTAAATCTTTTAGAAGAGGTGGATATGAACTGTTTGTTCCAGTTAAAACTATTTTAATTTGAAACGCTGTAAATTCAGGCAAACTACTTGCTGTGAATTTAAATTCTTTAAATGTTTCTCTATCTTCTGCTGGTGCAACTGCACTATCAGGACTTCCGTCAGTATTAAATGCTGTGAAATCTTTATCACCTAATTTTCTCACATCTTCAGCAGCTGTTGTTCTAAAGAAAACTTTGAAGTCTGCTTCTGATCTAACATTTGCTGATATTCTAATATCCATTGCCGTAGCATTATCTTTTAAGAGAACAGGTTTAGTTATGTATTTTGCAGGAACACTACCGCCAGTATTCTTTGTTTCAGCAACAAAGTCTGGTGTTGTTCCACTTGCAGGTGAGAACATTCTATTTTGAATTAAGAAAGCACTTATTCTTTTTGTATCAATAACAGGTGATAACGCTGTGTTAGTTCCTGCACTTGATAATGTTAATGTAAATACAAGTGATTTACTTCCTGACATTTCATTTGTTGAATTGATTGTAGAAGCAACCATACCTGGTGCTGTCATGTAATAATCTTCATTTAAGTTTACAGCAACTGCTTTTGCAGCTGAAGTTAAAGTAAATTCAGTTTCAGAACCTTCTAATGTTTTACCAGTTGTACTTCTCATAGTTGCTGTTAAATCAGTACCTGGTGGAACCATATTTCCTATCACAGGTTGTATCACATCAAATAACATATTTCTTGTTGCTGTCATTGTAGTTGAACCTATATCACCTGAAGCACTTGCTGTGTCTGAACTTTGAGCAGTTATTGTATAGGAATCTAATTTAATATTACCGATAGTTGTATATGTGCCATTTATGTTTGAGTGTGCAATACCATTATGAGAACCTGAAGCTAATCCAGCAATCGTTACATTGTTTGATGTACTATGCATACCATGATTTTTATGATTAACAGTTACAACACCTGAACTTGCAGTTGTAGTTAGTGGATTAGTTTTAGTTAAACTTTTTACAGGTAAGTCAGCATTTGCTAAACGAACTGTACCATTAGTGCCTGTTGTAAATTCACAACGATTTAATTTAAATTTAATATCTTCATTTTGATCTGGTGTCCATGTACCACCATTTTGTGATTTAAACATACCACCAAAGTGAGGTTGTTTAGAAATTAACCTTGAACTATCAACTGTTTTTGATCCCATTCTTGCAGTCCAAATAGTATATTCATCTGAATTAGATTTTAATACAAAACAATATTCAGTTTTATCTTTTAAGAATACTGGACTTGGGAAAGTAAATTTAGTTGCAGTTGTACCATCACTTGATGTTGATATTGAACTACCGTTAACCACAGAGATACCAAAAGGTAAAATTGTTGTTGTTGGATAACCATTTACCATTGTTCTAATTTGACATTGAACAGGTTGAGAACTATCTTTAGTTGAGAAGAAAGCCTCAATACTACTTACAAATAATCCATCTTTTGAATTTACAATAAATGATTGTGCTACAGGATCTGGATTTCTATTGTGTCTGTGGGTGCTTCGCTGTTGTAATACTTGGGATTCAACCCTTCTATCTGTTCTTGTAATTGTAGTATTTTCTTGTAAATCTTCTCTTTGTACTTGTGCTTCTCTAGTTGATACGATTGTCTGTTGAACGCTGTTGAGTAAACCTTTTGCTGTGTAATCTGCTTCAGCTGAAGAAAATATTTCATTTACTAAACTATTTGTAGAACTAGTTGTTAATCTGAATACTCTTTTACCTGTTCTAAATCTTGGATTAGAATTATCTAATGGATCAGGTATTAAAAATACACCTGAACATTCACCTTTTGAATCCGTTGTTAAAGCTGCACCTGCACTTGAACCTGTAGGTGTAACATGAGCAGAAACATCAACACCATCAAAGAATGGATACATTCTAGTGTTTGGTTTTAAATCTTGTCCTGTAAACGAAACTGATCTACTTCTAATGAAAGGTGCAAATGCTACACTTACAACTCTATCTCCAAAACTTGTTCTTACAGCATTTGGTATTAAAGATGTTCTTACACCAGATCTTCTTTGTCCTACTCTTTGTTCAGTAGTAATTGTTGTTTGTTGTATGTTACCTGTTCTTCTTACTTGTCTGTTTGTTTCTCTAACTTGTCCTGACCAAGTATCATTCCAGTTATTCCATACAGTTCCTAAATTTAAATCTAGTACACCTGCAGAAGCAAGATTTGTGAGTGTATCAAAAGTACCTGGCATTGTAATTTGTAAATCAGGTTGTCTTTCTGTTTCGAACCATTCATCTATTTCAGGATCTAATTTAATTGTACCAATAAAATCTATTACATTGAATGGTTGTAAATTTACTGTGTTACTTGCAAAGGGTTGTTCTTGGAATGTGCTTTCTGTATATGGTAAAGTAATCAAGTCACCTGTTTTTTGATAACCTAATGCTGATCTTTCAGCGTCTGTAACTGTTTCGCTAAGTGTACTATCAACTTCAACTAAAGCTGCATTGTCTTGGTGGAATGCAGGTCTTAATTCACCTTCTGCCATATCCATAGATATTGAATAGTCATTATCAGAAACATCACCTACACCATGACCTGTAAAGTTATCTACTATGATACCATTTTTAAATCTATCAAATCCATCTGAATCCTGTATTTGCATATTTTGTGCTTCTGATTCCAATAAAGAAAGTTGAGTATAATATTCAACATTCTCTAATCGTTTTTCTAAACGACCAATATCTCTCATTGTAAATCTTCTATTATCTAATGGTGTTATTTCAACATCACTAGTATTAAAAGTGTATGCAGGAGTAAATAATTTGTATAAAAGCATAGCGTCATCTATACCTTCAGGATCAATTGGATCTAAAGATGAAGCACCTTTGATTGCCTTAAAGTCACCATCAGCAGTTATGAATATTTTATCTCTACGAGCTAAATAATATTCTAAATCTGCTGTGACATCTGAATTAATTTTCATTACATCAACTGTTGAAGCGCCAGTACCATCAAAACTTCTATCTACCTGACCACTATCAATTGTTGAAGCGTCATCAACTCTAGGTCTAAAATCTAAACTATCTCTTAAATTAAATTTCTTTCCAGTAACGTCTGAGGTATAAGTTGGAATACTTCCATAATCGAATCCAGAGTAACTATCAACACTAAAGAAATTACCAGCACCATGTGAGAAGAAATTAAATGTAATTAATAATCTACCTGTTGGTGCTTGAGCACCTGGTTTTCTAACAAGTCTTGCTATATCATAAAAGTTATCTCTTTGACCTGTATCTAAATCAAATCTATTTGTAATATCTGTATCGCTTGTTGTTGCAGCTGTACTAAAGTCTGCTGCCATATGAACAGAATCCACAGAATAAACATCTGCTTTTCCTAAACTGATAAAGTCAGCTGTTGCAAGTGCTGAAGTATTTACAGTTGTTGTTTCTGCTGTGTTTGCAGTTTTAGTTTTTGCACTTACTACCGATGTGGATAAAGTTGCTGTAACTTTAATTTTATGTCCATTGAAACCACTACCTAAATCTAGTGCTACAGTTTTACCTGTTGGTGAACCGCCAAGTGTATAATCACCAGAACTACCTAATGTCAATACATCTCCAACAGCACCAGTACCACCAGATCCTGTTGACATGATTGAAGCAAGAAAGTCTGTATCTGAATGAGCAGTAAATACTTCATTAGTACCTGCTGTTAATGTTGCAGTACCTGAACTTGAAAGGGTTGTAACAAACTGCCTTCTTATTTTAAAACTTGTGTCACTAAGGCTTGAATTATCAGTTGTTAATAATGTCTTAACAACTTCATAAGGCATTTTAAATATTGCTCTGTCAACAGTTGGCTCTTGCATTTTGGTTCTCTTACGGATAAAAGAAGCCTTTGTTGTTACATCTGAACCACCGACAGCAGAAGATAATTCTAATAGAGTATTGGATTCAATACTTTCTACAACTTTTGTAACAGTTGTATTAGCGTCATCCGTAAATTCAATAACATCACCTATTACTAATTCAGTTTGAAATCTTGTTCCAAAACCTTTTAACGAAGTAGCACTATTTGCTATAGTTACTGTTCCTGTTAATGTTTTTTGGTCACCGAATGTTGAAGTTAAATCAACATCACTTGTAAAGACAGGACTTCCTGCCATTGATATACCTTTAACTTGTGGAAACTTTTTCTGTATAAAACCTTTTTGATTGTATGCACTATGTTGAACAGTAGCAGTTACACTTGAACTCGCACCTGTGATTGTTTCTCCATCAGTAAACTCACCTTTTATATTTGATAAAATTACTACATCATGTTTTGCAAGACCACCAGATCCTGAATATGAACTAAAACCAGAACCGTCAACTGTTGCAGGTTGTGTACCTGAAGCGTCACCGACAGTTGCTGAAGATGGTGCAAATAATTTGAAAGTAGTGGCAGTTGGATCTTTTACTGTATGAGTACCATTAATATCTGTAATACCAGACACACCTGAAATTGTTACTTGTTGTCCTTCTTTTAATTTATGTCCACCTGAACAAGTGACTACAACTGGATTAGCTGAAGTTGCACCTGTAATTGTTGAGGATTCTTGTGTTGAAACACTTTGAAAAATACCTGTTGCACCTGAAGTTCCGCCTGTGATTATTTCACCATTTGTAAAAGAACCTGAAGCTGCACCCACAGTATTAATGTGAGCAAACATTTCAATATCAAAAAGATAATGTTTAAAAGTATTTGTTGTAACACTTGAATTAGATAAGAATACAGTTGACGCTGTACCTGAATTAAATTCTATTGCTCTTGATTTGGCACGACCAATATCAAAGTTAGTACCACCAGCAGAAGTTAATACAGTTCCTCTTGAGCTGTGTTCTTCGTCAACTAATCTTAATGTTTTATATACCTCTGTTTCACCAGATACAAATCCAACATCAGGTAAATTTGATAATTCAGTTATATTAACAAATGGTAGTTGTTCAAATCTAGTTATACTTCCACTTTGTGTTTCGAACTCTCTTGCTTTATCTAAATCAATAAAAGTTGTACCATGTTTTTCTATTTCATATCCTTTAACATATGCTTTACCTTGTGATAATCCTAAAGAAAGTTTTGCTTCATCTGCTGTATTACCATCTGCTGATGTAGCGCCAGCTGCATTTATACCACGGTTAGTTCCTGATAGTAAATGTTCTCTAATATCTAAATCAAAAGCTCTTACAGCATAATCACCACTTTCATCGAAGGTTCTTCTTGCTAAAGTATCTTCTAAAATATTATATCTTGTTGATGTTGCTTTTTCTTCTATTACGCCATTTCTTATTCTTGCAAGCTCTACAAAACTAGAATCAGCTGTTGATGTTAAAGATAATTTTGCTAAAGTTAAATCTATTTTAAATCTATGAGCACCTGTTGCATTTTCATTTGAAGAACCAGAAGCATTATCTAATAAAGTGCTATCATCTGTTGATGTAATAAAATTTTCTGTAATTGTTAAACCAACTCTATAACTAGGAGTATTTGTGTATTTGTCTAATACAATTGTTTGTTCAGAAACTTCAACAAAAAATCCATTTATAAAATAAGTACCTGCTGTTATATGTGCTGATGATCCTGTTGCTGTTGTATTTACAATTGCTGTTTCGCCTGTAGATGCCGAAGATGTTAATGTTTCGCCATCAGTAAATATATTACCTTCATTTGAAGAACCACTATCTCTATATTTTACAAATAAAGTATCTGGATCAGTACCGTCTGTAGCTTCAACTTTTACTACTTTTCCTTTAACACCTGAAGTAGAACCAGTAACAGTTGTGCCTACAAAATTAGTTAATGTTCCTGTGAAAGATGTTAGTTTAACTGCTTCATAGTGAATATCAAGTGTAACATTACCAGGTATAACCATAGCACCTTGTTCGAACAAGTGCTCGCCCATTTTTTCAATTTGACCTTGTAGTATAGATTGTTGAGAAGTTAATTCTCTTGCTTGTACAGCAAAACCTGGTCTATATAAAACTCTATGAAATTTTTTGTCCTCGCTAAAGTCATCATAATATGGACTAACATTAAAATCAGTTGGTGATGGCATTCTTTTCCTCTATCTAAAATTCAATAATCAATTTAATATTTTCTGTTTGATCAGCAGCCCTTGTTATAGGACTTCTATTTTCAACATAAATTATATCTCCACTATCGTAAGCAACCTCAGAATTAGCATATCCTGAAGTTAATGAAACTCCGTTTACAGTTGATGTACTGGTACTCGGTGTTAATGTTGCACTTGAACTTTGTCCTGTGATTGCATTTGCACCAGAGAACGCTGTTAAATTACCATTACTATCTGTTCCACAATCTGGAAATCTAGTTTGAACATAATGAAGTAATTTGTTTGTTGAATCCCATTCTACTACTTTACCTACAGCACCTGTACTTGCTTGATTTATTTCTTCATCTACTGTAAATGTTCCTGATGAAGAAGCGCCTAAAACAACTTTTGCAGCTCTTAGTGTATCAGCTGAAGATACAGTTGATGTTCCAAAGTTAGTAGGGTTTCTTACAAGACCAATTCTTCTAAAATCGTTTGATACTGTTATGTCAGATGTTCCTTCTAAACCAACAAGTGATTTATTTAACATTACAAAGAATCCGCCTAACTCTTTTACAGCATCAAATCCATGACCACCTTTTGGTGGTATAATAACAGTTAGATTTGAACCTGATCCTGAACCACCAGCATTTGTAGCAGCAATAATATCAGCGTCCCTAATATATGCATAAGTATAACCTGATCCTGCAGTTGTAACAGTTGCAGCTGATATTGCACCTGCAGTTATTGTTACAGAAGCAACTCCGCCTGTTCCATCACCACGAATTGGTATCGCACTAATTGTTGAACCTGATGAAGTATTAAATCCTGATCCACCAGCAGTTACCAGTATTGTATCTAACGCACCATCTACAGCGGCAGCTGAAACTGTGGAATCTGTTGATACATGAATGAAATCTGTTGACTTAAAATTGATTTGCTCTGAAGCAGTTAGTGAGTACATATACTTGTATCTGTAACCATCAGAGGTTGAAAAAATTGAATTTGATGTTGAAGTTGGTTCGTCTGTTGCTGCTGTAGCACCATCGTTTTCTATTACTTTGTAAACATCATTATTACTATTTACAACAAAGAAAGTTGCGTCAAATAAATTTGTTGCACCACTATTTGCTGTATTAGATGAACTAATATTATGTTCGTACATATCATAAGTAGTGCCTGTTGCCCAATCCCTTCTTGGTATTACAAAAGATACATCACTTGAATTTATCTTTTTTAAACCAATCATATCGTCATAGTTATAGAACTCTGAACCGATATCATCATTAGGTGTTGGGGGAGTAGTGTCAGTTCCCTCAGCTATTGTATTGCCTTGTACATCAGCATCCGATGCCCATGCATGAGAGCGACCTATGAACAAATAATAAGTCGTAGCAGCTGCTTCTGAAAATGATTCCTGAAACTGCTCGGCATTATTTATTCTGAATTTGTTTGTAATTATTGCTGCCATTGTTTTATCCCATTAATTAAGGTTGTTCTCCCTTTTATTTATAAACTATTTATAACCATTTATGTAGGTGTTGAGGTTATCTCACAAGGAAACGCTAAATTCGTTCTTATTCTTGCAGTTGATAAATCGCCTGATATATCACCTAATCTTACACTTTCACCATCAACACTTGTATTACCAGTACCTGTAAATTTTAAAGCGTCATATTCTGCAAGTGATACTGGAAAAGTAATATCTTGTTCTAATTGTATTGATCCAACAGCTGCACCTGAAGTCGCACCGCCATCTTCTAATATTATCTCACCTTCACCTGTACCTTCTTCTAACTCAATACCATTGACAGGACTATATGATGATAACGCAAAATTATTGATAGTTTTTAAACTAGGACCTGCATATGCAAAACCTCTATCTACCGAAACGCCTCTTGCTGTAAGACTAAACTGTTTACTTGATACAGGTATTTCTATCTTTATCTCTTGTTTTAAATCTAAATCTCTTGTTGTTGCACTAAACACAGCATTATAATCATCGCTGACATCTATATTTTCACCTGTTCTTACCTGTAAAGATGTTCTCTTTGTAGTGCCGTCAGTTACAGTTCCTAATCTTCTACCGAAAACAGTAGTGAATAAAGTATTAACAATACTAAAGATAGGATCATCTGAAGCACCTGATATGATACCTGCAACAGGTGATGATATAGTAGCGTCAACCCTTGTTGCAATATTCACCTCACCAGTTACATAAAATCCAGATGGGTGCGTTGCTGACTTGATGGCGTCACGCCATTTGTTTATACTTTCACCAACTCTTATTACATAAGAATAATCTTGGTAGTATAAACTATCTTGTATTTTTTTAGAACTTTCTGATAAGTGTCCGTCTTGGTTAATATATTTTCCTTTTGTAGTTATTTTTGTATCAATTGAAGCTGTTGCTGCCAAGGTATCTGCTTGCACTACTGTAGCAGTTTCACCACCAGAGAAAGTTACTGTATCACCAACTTCTAATTCACTAGTTGTTGCTGTATATTTTAAAACATTGTTTGAAAGAGATACAACTGTTCCTGTTGCACCACTCACATTACTAGTAAATGTTTCGTCAGCACTTACAGTACCAGAAATAGTTTTAAGTATAGCATATTTTGGAAATGCTAAAGTTGGTGCTGATGTAAAGTTAATTCCATGTTCAACAATCTGTAAAGATGTAGCAGCACCTATATTATCACCAAAAGGTACAACTGTACCACTTGTACCTGGAAATGCTATATCTTGTACTAATAGACCACCAGTTTCTAATTCTATTCTTCCTGCACCATCGTTACCATCATCTGTTTCATCTTCTAATTCTATGTGTCTAATACCTGATATAGTTGCTGTTGGTAAAGATGTATAACCAGAACCACTTGCAATCATTCTAACATCTGTAATTTCACCATTGTGTGTTCCTACTTCTTGTACAATTTTATTACCATCATGTGGATCACCATCAATTGTTTTATCTTCTAATACAATGTGGTCATCTGCTTCTAAATTATAAGGTATATCTACACCTGAATCCTGTAGTAAAATATAAGAACGGTCACCGTCAGTATCAGCTTCTGATAATAGTTGTCCACTATCATCTTCTAATTGTATTTCACTTCTTAATAATTGGTCAACTGTGGTTTCATCTAAAAGTTTTCCACCTGCACCATTATCAACAGCTTCTTCTAAAAGTAAATCGCCAGATCCTGATCCTGAAATTGTTCCACTTTCTAATTCTGTATGAACAGCTAAACTTCCAGCTTCTGGTGCAATACCACCACCTACAACTGATACTTTTGCCTGAGCACTTCCTGAGCTAAATGTAAGTGTATCACCTTCAGCATATCCTGTACCAGCAGCGTCAACAAAAACCTGTGTAACCCCACCTTCAGAAAGGTCTTGCACTTGTATTCTGGCACCAGCACCTGCACCACCTGTAATTGTTGCTTCATCACCAACTGTTAATGTGACACCATCATTTGTAATTGTTGTATCTGAAATAACTGAAGCAATCGTTAATTTTACTTCGGTATTTTCATCAGCATTACTTGTACCAGTTAATTGTGATCCTCGAACAAAAGTTCCTGATGTTGTATCTTTGTTAATTTGTAATTCTATAATCTCAACAGCACCCTCTCTAGTTTTTAAAACACGCTCTACAATTGCTGTTGCTAAATTAATACTTGTATCTGAAGGATCATTTGCTTGTGTAATTGTTTGACCAACTAAAGTATTTGGATCATTCAATGCTTCTGTATCTGTTTGAGTGGCACGAATAAATGTATTTGTTGTAAACTTACCATCTGATACTCTAAGCATATCAACTGTTGGTAAATATACTTCAGCAGTTTGATTAAATAATAATTTAAAAAGTGTTTTATGAGCTCTTGCTGTACCTTTTGCTCTATAAAGTGATTTAATATTTTTAATTAGTTTTCTTTTATCAACAGCGTCATCTGTATCCAACGGTATTGATTCCAAAAATGTTTCTTTCATTTGTGATAAGAAATCACTTATAGTATGGTCTGGATCTGGATAGTTTAATAGTTGTTGAATATTTTGAACTGGATTGGCACGATACTTTCCTACCTTAGCAGTTTGACCTGAACTTGATCCTGTTATAGTTTCACCATTGATAAAACCTGAATGAGCAGAAATAAATAATCTGGAATTAGAATTTATATCATCAGCTAAAATAGTTGCTGTTGCACCTGAAGTAGCACCAGTAATTGTTTCACCTTTTACATAACCACTAGTGATTGTATTGGATTCATCTACAACTTTAAAACCTTTGTCAGCACCTGTATCAGTTGTTCCATCTAATAAAAGATAACTAACAGCATCGGTTTCTGTTTCTAAAATTATAACATCTTTTGTGTCAATGTCTGTTAAAGTTAATTCAGCAGATTCCATAAAAATGAAATACTGTTTTATAAATTCTAAAAATTTAGGATGCTGTTCTACAACAAAGTCTGGTGCTTGTTGTTTTACTAGACTAGATAATTTATTTTTAAAAGTTTTTTTAAATGTTGTCATTGTTATCCATTAGTAACTTGAATAACTTGTGCTTGTTGTATATGTTGTGCCAGCAGAAGAACTACCACTCTCAACTGTATCAACAGCACCAGTCACAGTTGAATTAGCTGTATCTATTTGTAAGATTTGATTTCTTACAGGTACAATATCATTTGAATTAGGTATTGCAAATACTCTTATCTGTGTGCTTGTTGCACCATCTACATTTGAAATACTTGTAATATTTGCTGAAGTTAAAACTACCTCACCAGTTGTATAATTAACTGTGCCAAAACTTGAACTAGTGTAAGTACGAACACCACTACTTAAATAATATACTCTAATATTACCTTGACCATCATCATCTAAAAAATGTTCATTGGCAGAACTATCATCATTAATCTTAAATCCTGTTGAAGATATAATACCACCAGCACTTGAATTATGTCCAGAATGTGGATTATAAAATGCATTGTTATATGATATAGTATATTTTAAAGCTGAATTTAAAGTTGGTGTGAAAAATTTATATAATTTAATTGTTGTAATATTTGATAATATAGAACTATCAGTATCATCAATTTTTCCAGTCAATTCAGAATGTCTAAAGATACCAGTAAAGTTTTGTAAAGCTGAAGCGCTGTGATTAGAAATTGTGCTTAATACATTTGTTTGAAGGGTAATAACATCTTTTGTAGTTTGAGCAGAATTATATTTAAAACTTGTATCAGTTGTAATATAAGTTGTTTCTGGATCTACAATTATAGGAGTAACAGAAGCAACTGAATATTGTTTTAAACTAGTGACAACATCATTTTTAGTTGCAGTTGTTAAGTTAGTTCCTGATTTTGCTTTAATAGAAATATAAACTTTACCATAGTTTGGTGTTGAATTATCTTCACCACCCCATACTTGCACAGCGTCTGTATTTGCATATAAACTTTTTACTAAAGTTTTATAATCGTTTGATGTAACAGCTCTGTCTTGTGCTGAATAATCTCTTGGTGCTTGTAATTTTATTGATGTGATACTTTCAGGTCCTGATCCACTATTTGCATTAGTAACAGTTGTAATAGTTGTATCTGAAAATCCACCAATATTTCCTGATAACGTAAATGTGTTAGCACCATTAGGTGCACCTCGATTACAAACAATGTAATCTAAAATTACTATGTTACCATCAGCAATTGCTTTACCTAAAACACCATCACCAAAATAAACTTCATACTTACCATCTTCAACTTCTTGTAAAAAATAAACATTTGATGTTGAATTTATTTCTGTGATACCACTTGCCAATGTATAAGTTGTTGTTGTAGAATCCGAAGATGAGTTTTGTACCTTAACTGTTAAAGTTGTTGTATCAACATTTTCATTTGGTATAACAAATCTTTGATCCGTGTCGGAAGTATTTACAGTATATTTAAAATTTAAAAGACTACCTTCTTTGATACTTAAATTTGAAAAAGTATAAACACCATCAACTGGTGATATTGTAACATCAGCATTATTAACAAAAGTATATGATTGACTATTTACTGATGAAGTAAATTTAGTTCCTCTACTCATTGTTAAAGAAGAGCCTGTAGCATTATTTACAACAACATTTATATTTGCTGTAGAACAAATAGAACTTGTAGGCGTATAACCAACTGATTTTGCTAGTGATACTACACTCTCTCTTAAATCAGCACTATCTAAAAACATTTCGTTGGCTGCAATATTAGTATTGTAAGAAAGATAATGTGTATTGTATGCTAACATATCAAGTAATACTGACATACCAGCGCCTTCAAAATCATAGTCCTGAAATTCTGTTTGTTGACTTAAAAATGATTTTAAATTATTTTTAATTTGGTCAAAATCCAATTCTGAAATATCTAGTTTAGTTGCCATTTTATCTTAATCTTTCTAACATTGTTTCTACTGTTACAGGTTCTGGATGATTAATTACATAAAAAGATATTATTACTTGATAAGCATTTTTATCTAAATTTGGTCTAGTCATTACCTGAACAATCTCTGCTCTAGGTTCATATGCATTAAGAAGTTGCTCAATTTGTTTTGTAATTAAATGTGACATTTGTGGTGTCATATTTTCAAATAACATCGCTCTTAAATTAGACCCTAATTCTGGATGAAAAGGTCTCTCATAATAATCTGTTTGAAGCAAATTCTTTACACTACGCTTTACAGCTTCTACATCTTTTAAAAATGGCACATCTTTAGTTACAGCATTCATTTGAAAGTCTAAATCTAGGTCTGAATAGATCCTAGAACTTCTTTTACTTTGATTTGAAGCTGTGTCCGCACTATAACTTGCCATTTATTAATCTCTCCTAGTAATATTTATAACCAATTATCCAGCAAATACATCACTTGATCCTGAAGCTGATGAATTAGGTACCCATGATCCATGTCCGCCTGTGGCGTCACCTTTTCTGTGAACACCAATACCATTTACAAAAACAGTTGTTGATCCACCTGTTGCAGGATCGCCACAACTTGTAGTATCTCCTATTCTAACTGTTTTAGCACCATTAGTAAAAACATCATTTGAACCACTTGAATAAGCAGTTTGATGAAAAGGGTTTGGTGTAGGACTTGCATGACCTACATGACTATCTAAACCAACCCTAGTAACCTCTGGCATTAATTAGTTTCTTTGTACCATTGAATAGCGTCAGCAAGATTTAAGAAACCAGTTTCTGTTCTGCCTCTTTTTGTTCTTACTGTCCATCTACCTGATGTATCTTCTTTAGCGTCTGTAAAATACTCTTTCCACTCTGGTTGATTTGTAGCAGGTGTAGCAGCTACTTCTTCAATAATCTCTGGTTCAGATTTTTCAGCATCTTTTTGAGCTTTCTTAACTTGTTTGATAAGTTTATCTTTTGTTAATCTTCTATCTAACTCTATGCCAAATTGTCTGCCTAAGGATTCAAGAGCGGCCTTTGTCATTTTTTTTAAATCTTGAGCCATTATACTCTCCTATTTCTTTTTAAGCTTTTTCTTTGTAGCTTTTTTCTTTTTCTTTTTGATAGTTGGTGCTTTTTTTGTTGTAGGTTTCTCAACTACCTTTTTTTTCAAACCTAACATTTCTAAAATTTTCATAATTCTCCTATTCAGCAGGACCTTTTACGATCCCTTTTTTAATTAGTTTCAATCTATTCTTCATATGTTGACTTTGAATGTCATCTTTACTACCACCATGATAAGTAACAGCATGACCTTCTTCACAAAGTATATCAGCACACTTTCTACCATCATCTGTCATAAAGTCACCAAGAATACGACCGAATTTACCTTTCATATCTTCGCCTTTTTTAGATACTTGGGTTTTTAAGATTGCCTTTGTGCCAAGTAATTCTTTTAATCTTGCTTTTGAGGCTAATCCAAACTTTTTCTCTATCTTATTCCGTGTTCTGGATTCTGGTGTGTCAATACCCATAATTCTAACTCTCTCTTTTTTGATCCAAGTATTGAATCCAAGGTCAATATCAACATCTACGGTATCTCCATCTATCACTTTTAAGATATTTACTCTATATTCGTACATATGACTATTTATACCACGCTTGACAGCCGATTTGAATTATGTTATACTGTAATCTATGAGCAAATTAGATAAAGAACAAATGAAAATGGTTGAAGTACAGGCAGATATGATGGATTTATTTGTAAAATATGCCGATAATATGGATGAGGCAATTGCCATCGCATTTAAAACAGTTTTGGACTGTTATGTAGCACAATTAGGACGTGAAGGCACGGTTGGAATGTTAGACCATGCGAAAATTACGGTAAATATGGGAAAACATGACATTTTAGGGGCAGATTTGCCAAAAAATCTCATAAATTAGAACAAAATAAGAACAAAAGTGTTGCATTTTTGCAACAAATCAAAAAATCGGGCATTTTTCGGGTTTTTCCGCCCGATTTTTCTTGCAATAGTGCCAAAATAGTGTATAGTATAGACATGATTAAAACAAAAAACGTAAAAAAAGACCTATTAAGATTTAGGCATGATGAACTTGACGGTCAGGATTATGAGACCGCAGCAAACTTAATCGGTGGCAATCAATTTATTGCCGCTGCTAACTTTATTGATGGATTAGATACTGCACCTCGTGAGCATATGATTACATTAATCTATAAAAACAAAAAATTATGGAATGAGATGTGGTATTTTGATGATATCGGTCAATTCTGCACTAGAGAAGCTGGTGTATTTTCAGAATTTGCTGAAGAAGGATTCAATTTCCCTCCTATTGAAGTTAAGGATCCTGCATTGAGATTAGATCCTAATAAAAAGGCCTATATTCAAAAAGTTAAACAACCAACAGAAAGGAACATATAATGGGTAAAGTGAAAAACATGGCTTGGGACGAGGCAGAAAACTACCTTGACAAGTTAATTAAACAAATCAAAAATAAAACAATGACAATAGAACAAGCAATTGCTGATGCTAAAAGTCAATTGTATTTAAACCTTGACCTTGTAGGCATTCACAGTTGGGATGACCTAGAAGAATGTCTAATACAGGAGACACAATAATGAATGTACATATAGAATTTGCTGTCACACCTACACCAGGACCTGTTTGGGGTAAACTTGATATGGTACACATATCTATACCAAAAAGAAAATTTAAAACTCTAAAAGATGTTTATGATAAGTGGTATCAGAAAACAGGTAATAAAGCAAAAAAAATTAAAATGATTAAGGAGAAAGTTATATTATGATTAGTGAAAAAAGTATAGTTGAAGCTATTGCTAGAATGAACATTGAACAAAGAGATACAATGGTCAAAGAACTAGTTGAAAAATGGCCTGACATGGCTAACAGTATTTCAAATATGATACATTTGGAATCATTAGTACAAAATCAAAAAGAACAGGAGAGACCATAATGGATAAAGAAGAAAATTTAATACTTGCGATTATCACACAAGCAATCGAGGATGCAAAGTATGATGGCCACAATAAGAAGATGTTAAAACATAAAGCGTCAGCCACACAATGGATTATGAGTAACGATCCTGAATTTCAAAAATATTGTAAGTACATAGGCATGGATTCAAATTGGGCTCGTACACAAATAATCAAGCATGTACCAATGACATATACAAACAAACAGAAAGGAATATATGACAATAGAATATAAATTTAAAGAAAACATAGTTGTAAATGATGTAATGGATTATATCAATAAAACATACAACTCACATTACGCTCAAACTAAAAACTATCAAGCTACTGAAATCATCATTGACCAAGGTCATGGCACAGGTTTCTGTATGGGCAATATTTTAAAATATGCTCAGAGATACGGCAAGAAAGAAGGCCGTAATAAGAATGATTTGATGAAAGTTATACACTATGCTATAATACAATTATCACAAGACCATTATCAAGGCAATCAGCCTGAACTTAAATCACCTCTAATTGAAAAGTATAATAATGCTACCTAATACAGTATTATTTAAAATACTTAAATACATCTTTCTACCTTTCTTTGTAATTGTATTCTTCGGAGCTCTTATGGGTAGAGAAAGATTGGCAAAATTTTTTATAGGGGATCCTAATTCTTTATTTGAAGAATATTTACTTGTGAGCTTTCTTTTGATTCTATATGATGTTTATAGAACCATTGCCAATAAATTTTATCATTAAAAATTTCAATCATACTATTATAAGATACTTTTTCATCTAGTATATCTTTTGCTAGACTTTCATATTCATAAGTATCAATCTTTACCATTCGTGTCGGAGGTAATTTAGATAATACGATCCATGTTCTTTGTTGTTTATTCATATGCCTTTGGAGCTAGCTTAGCAGGTTTTCTGAAGGGACTACACCCATACTTATAAGAGTAAGGAATTATAGATGTTGTATGTAAGGGCCTATATAGACACTATATCAGAAATGCATAGAAGGCTTGCTATCTTTATACGGCAAACGCATAGCAAAGGTATCTATATATTATTGAATGAAAGGAAGCATAACACAATGGTACAATTCTTACAAGGTATCGTTGAGGCATTTCGCTTTCCTACTGTCCCTCATTTTACTGATATTGATAATGTGGACCCAAATCTGGTCCGTTATTTCAGGACAGAATATGGTCGGAACTGGCAGGACGCCCTCAATGAGCACCTCTACAATTCTAACAAAAACAAATACCTACGACAGGATTAAATCCTAATCTGGCCAAAAAAAAGGGACCCGAAGGTCCCTTCCTTGGGCTGGAAATGCCCTATTCTTTACTAGAAAATAAGAACTCGTAACCGATCACTACACCAATATTATCTTCTTCATATTCATAAGCAGGACTTACAAACCAACCTCGATCTGTATATCTCATAAACGGCACAATGTCACCACCACTATAACCAGAAGTCAAACCAATCTCAAAATTTACAAAACGGTCTAACGAATATTCTTTACCAGCATATAAACTAATATTACTTTCACTATTATAGAAAGCACCTGTAATTGTATTATCTATTTGACAGCGAGCATGAGGATGAAGATTGTTATAAGAATTATCAAGGCCTATATGCATAGATACAGCCATGAGTAATGAAAGACAAGTATTCAATTAATTATTCACTGGTGCGTTTGCACGCCATTGATAACATGACCAATATCTTGCTTTTGTCTTTGGTCCAGGATTATCACAGTTATGTCTGGCACGAAATGATTTTCTACGAGCAGGATCATCACGCTTAATTGACAAACCTGTTGTATCGCCAAAAGAAACTTTTTTTACTTTGTCTCCATCTTTGACATAAACATAGAACTTCTTACTACCGCCTCGTATTGGATCATTTAACTTGACCTTCTTACCTTGATATTCGGCTTCAGTAATTTCTAAATCTTGGTACATACCTTCACATACCAAATCTATACGTTCTACTTCTTTAAAACTTTTCATACTTCTATTTATAATATTAAATCAATCATACCATAAACACCCCCACATACAACAAGACTTACAGCCAATACTCCGAATATCATATAGATCACGGAAAGAAAATTTTCCATTTTTTTAGAGGTCGGCTTCGACATATACCCAGGTCTTATTACAATACCCACAGACAGCTTCATTTGTACTCTCCGATATGGTATAATAGACCAAGGGATGGTCATCATCACAATGCACATCCCTTGTATGAACGATTACTTTGTTATCCACTTAATGCTGCCTTGTCTAATCTTTCTGCATATGCTTGAACTTTGCGTTTTCGTGTGGCTCTCTCTTTCTTCTTTCTTCGCTTATCTTGTTCGATCATTCTTAACATTCGCTTGTATTTTGCGTCTTTCTCTTTTTGTATGAATAAGTCTAATTGCTCAGCTACAACCTGCTTCATCTTATCTTTGATAGATAGTTTCTTAATCTTTAATTGTTTGATGAGTGAGTGTAGATGAGGAGAGTGCTGCTCTAGGTCTTTGATTTTTTCATCAAGGACTCTATGAGTATTCGACAAAGTATTTGCCATATAATTTCCTCCGAAAAAAATTTTGATAATAATCCTAAACGAATTGCTTCAGATTTAAGACTACTTAATTATTTAGAGGTTTCAAAAGCTTACATAAAGAAAAAGTAGTAGATAACTCCACCAACAACTGATATATCTAAACATATAGACCATATGATGTATAGTCTAAATGCCCACTTACTCAATGATTGTATCCAGGGGTTCTTCATTTGCACCCCCTAATTGTATTGTTTCCATTTGTTTCTACCTTATGTTTCTACGCCAAAACAGATCCCTTACAGTAGTTAGACGGTTATAGCTGAGTCCTGACTAGTTAAGATTTATAGGCTTGCCTGTCTTTGTGTTAGGTCCTGTGACCTTCTCATTCCAGCCACTCTCGCCTACCTCTGCACTATAACCTAATGATTTCATT
>VTLG01016622.1_pt1 | contig 22669 bp, 30 predicted proteins | sample 4694571 | NCBI WGS metagenome assembly VTLG01 (sample SAMN12604809, study PRJNA352737) | marine metagenome | biome: ENVO:00000447; feature: ENVO:00000209|ENVO:00000569|ENVO:01000036; material: ENVO:00002151; isolation source: viral sequences binned using virsorter ...
TGGAGACAATCCTGGACTTCTAGGTGCAACTGGTACTGCTGCTCAACAGAAGATCTACAACGTAGGTCAGGGTATGCGTACAGACGACGCTGAATCTCTTGGAGACAGCGCAGCAAATAACTTCAACCAGATGGCATTCTCCATCGAGAAGGTTACGGTTACTGCTAAGTCACGTGCCCTAAAAGCTGAGTACAGTTTAGAACTAGCTCAAGATCTTAAAGCAATCCACGGATTGAATGCAGAAGCCGAGTTGGCAAACATTCTTTCTACTGAGATTCTTGCTGAGATCAACAGAGAAGTTATTAGAACAATCTATAACGTTGCTGAGGCTGGTGCTCAGGTTAACACCGCAACTGCTGGTACTTTCGACTTAGACGTTGACAGTAATGGTCGTTGGTCAGTTGAGAAGTTCAAAGGTCTGATCTTCCAAATTGAGCGAGATGCCAACGCAATCGCACAAAGAACTCGTCGTGGAAAGGGCAACATGATCCTTTGCTCCGCAGACGTTGCTTCTGCTCTAACAATGGCTGGTGTACTTGACTACACACCTGCACTCAACGCTAATCTTAACGTTGATGATACTGGTAACACCTTCGCTGGTGTACTTGCTGGTAAGTTCCGTGTCTACATTGACCCATATGCTGCTAACAGTGCTGCTTCTCAGTACTATGTTGCTGGTTATAAAGGTTCTTCACCTTATGACGCTGGACTGTTCTACTGCCCATACGTTCCTCTACAAATGGTTCGTGCAGTTGGCGAGAATACCTTCCAACCAAAAATTGGATTTAAGACTCGTTATGGTATCGTTGCAAACCCATTTGCTAAGGGTGCTACACTCACCACTCCTGGTGTTCTTGAGCGTAACTCTAACGTATACTACAGACGTGTTAAGGTCAACAACCTTATGTAAGAAGAAAGGATATATTTCCTTTATTTCAAAGAGACTCCTTCGGGGGTCTCTTTTTTTGTCTAAATACATATAAAGCTAGATTACCAATGAAACCTACTCCAAAACAATATAAAGAGGCAGTTGAACGTCATGATTACCTTGAGAAGTATTTGATACAAGAAGGTTATGCTGAAAACCCTGAAATGGCAGAAAATGTTATTATGGGTATGAGTGAAGAATGGTACGAACTTATTCTTAAAGATTCTGGTTTATTAGAAGAATGAAGACCTTTGGGAAATTCCTGGAAGAAGCAGCAGAGGCAAAGAAATGCCCTGCTGGTAAATACTGGTGCTTTGATGATAAGAAGTGTAAATCTATTCCTAGTGGATATCATATAGGACGTAGAGGGTATTTAGAGCAAGACCAGGAAGATGAAGGTAAGAAAAATGGGTCCAATAACGGTAATGGAAATGGCAATGGCCATTCTGGCAATGGTAATGGTGGGAATGGCAACGGTGGTGGTGGCAACGGTGGTGGAGGAGAATAATGTCGAAGACTGATCCTTTTGTCAATCAAATAGATAATAGGAATTTTCTTGCACCAGTAGGATTTAAATTTACTTTGGCAAACTACCCAAAGGTTTCTTTTTTTTGTAATGCTGCAAGACTTCCAGAGATAACACTTGGGACTGCTATTCAACCTGGATACTTAAAGGATATTGACATTCCTAGTGAGAAGTTAGATTATGGAGATTTAAATTTGAGATTTCTTGTTGATGAGAATCTTGAAAATTATATGGCAGTTCATAATTGGATGACTGGTTTAGGATTTCCAGAAACACCAGATCAATTTAAAAAACAAACTACTGATAATGATGGAGTTAGAGACCTAAATGAACAGTGGAGTGATGGTTCTTTACATATTTTAAATAGTAATTATAGAGATGTTGCTATTGTAAAATTTGCAGATCTTTTTCCAGTTTCAATTACTTCTTTGGAATTTGATGCTACTGACAATGACATACTGTACTTTACAGCAGAGGCATCTTTCAAGTATACTGTGTATAATATATTCGGAGCAGACGGTAGAACTAAATTATGAATCTTGAAAAAATTCAGGAGATGTGGGAGCGTGATGCTGTCATAGATCCTGATAACCTACATGATGAGTCACTAAAAATACCTCAATTACACTCAAAATACTATACGGTTTATAATACCGTTACTTTGATGCGTGAAAAAGCACGAGACTCATATAACCGTGTTAGATTAGAAAGACACAATTTCTATACAGGAAAGGCACCAGCAGAAGTATATGCAGAAGAACCATTCCCATATAAAGTTAGGGAAAAGGATGCTATACAAAGACATATGGAAGCAGATGAGAAATTAACTAAGATAGATCTTAAAATAAGATATTATGACGCAACGTTAAAATTCTTAGAGGAAATTATTAGAACAATCGGTAATCGTACATATCAGATTAAGAATGCAATAGAGTGGAATAAGTTTCAAGCAGGTATGTGATAAATAGTTAAAACTGTTTATACAGATGAAGTCTTTTGTAGAATTTAATCAAATATTAGTTGAAGGTAGATATAGTGCCGAAGCTTCTGAAAGAAAGTGGTGGAATGAATATAGGAATTCTAAAACTACAAACCGTGCTATGAATAAGGCAGGTGAATTACTAGTTTCTGGTAATAAGGAAAAGGAGGAAGAAGCATATGAAATAATGGCAAGTGTCAGGCAAGAACTGTTAAAGCGTCTTGAAGATGCAAAAGATAATCCTGATGATCCTCTTCATTTTAGACATACAGAAGGTAAGGACACAGATTTTACGGGTGGTAGAGGATCTGGTGACAGTGATTCATATTATGATCAAATGAGAGCAGCTGTTGACAGTTATGTTTATTCACCAGAATCTAGACATCATCGAAGAGGTCATAGAAACCGTCAACAGATGATTGGTAGTGGAAAATTAAGAGCACAATTAACTAAAGCAGCACAAGCTGCTGGATTAAAGGATACTGCTATTACAGATAATATTCTTACTACTAGAGGTGGAAGAACGTCAAAAGATAGAACCAATATAAGCGATAAACAAGGACAAACTCAAATATCAACTTCTGAACCTGATGTTGAAACTCATACTTCAAAGGTAGTTGGTAAAAAAATTGCTCATCAAGAAGTACCTAGTACTGATCAACATCTTAAAAGAAAAGAAGATGAATCGCCAGAAGAATATAAACAACGTAAAACTGAAACTAAAGTAAGAGAAAAATCTCAAAGAAAAGACGTAGAAGATGAAGTTGCATCTGCAACTGAAAGAGTTACTACTCCTCAAAGACAACAAAGAGTACCAGTATCTCAACACGATGATGAAGAAAGGAAGGAAAGGGTTACACAATCAGCATCTGCAATAAGTGATAGAAGTAAAAGATTTCCTACTTTTGATAGAGAAGCAAGAGCAGCTTTACAATCAGGAGAAGGTAGAGGTGTTGTTAGAAGTGATCGAGCTCAAGTTAAATCTCAAACACCAGATGCTGGTAAAGAAGATAGACAAGGAGCAAGGATTAGACCAATTAGTACACAAACCGCAAGTGATGAACCAGGAAGATCTGCTGCTGGAAGAGGAACAACTTGGAAGAAAAACCCAGAGACGGGAGAACGAAGAGATCCTGATGCTAGTGTAAAAAGACCTGGAACTACAAGATATGATGATCCAGCAGCACCAGCACGACAATTTTCCGCTGGACCAGCAACTGGTACTAGACCTAAATCAGTTGTAGATTTTCTCAGAAAGAGGCAGCAAAATAGGTAATAAATATTTACAACTGAATATTATGTCATGTCTCATTTGGTCATATCAAAGAAGAATGAAGTATTCTTAAAGGTACTTGCTGAGCCGCACGTATATTATGAACTAGCAGATCAGTTTACTTTTGAAGTACCTGGTGCGAAGTTTTCACCTGCTTATAAAAAGAAATATTGGGATGGTAAGATTCGTCTATTCAGTACCCAGACTGGTGAGATATATGTTGGGTTATTAGATAGAGTAATACAATTTTGTAAAGATCACGAATATACTTACGAATTTGAAGATAGTAAGTATTATGGTTTGCCTTTTGAAGTAAATGAAGGAATATCAAAAGAAGGTGTAAAGGATTATATGGCTGCTATTTGCAACCATAAACCTAGGGGTTATCAAGTAGAGGGAGTATACGACGCTCTAAGACATAATAGAAAGTTGTTGATATCCCCAACTGCTTCGGGTAAATCGTTGATGATTTATTCGATTGTTCGATATTTCGTTGAACGGAAACAAAGTATTCTGATAGTTGTTCCGACGACTTCCCTAGTAGAGCAGATGTATAAAGATTTTGCAGACTATGGCTGGGACGTAGGTTCATGGTGCCACAAGATATACGCAGGTAAAGAAAGAGAGACAAACTCTCAAGTCATTATTACTACTTGGCAATCAATCTACAAACTCCCCAGGAAATATTTTGAGAGATTCTCTGTGGTTATTGGGGATGAAGCTCACCAGTTCAAAAGTAAATCACTTATATCTATAATGACAAAATTACACCAAGCCAAATATAGGTTTGGATTTACTGGTACATTAGATGGATCTCAAACACATAAGTGGGTATTAGAAGGTTTATTTGGTCCATCATATAAAATTATTAAGACAAATGAATTAATGAAGAAGGGTCATGTTGCTACATTAGATATTAATGTGCTTCTATTGAAACACCCACCGAATAAATTTGAAAACTTTGAAGAAGAAGTTCAATATATTATTACTCATGGACAAAGAAATAATTTTATTAAAAACCTTGCTCTTGACCTTAAAGGTAATACATTAATACTATTTGCAAGAGTAGAAGGTCATGGAGAGCCATTATATGAACTGATAAATAGTAATAAGAAAAATAATCGTCATGTATTTTTTGTACATGGTGGTGTAGCAACAGAAGATCGGGAGAACGTCCGTGACATTACAGAGAGAGAAAATGACGCAATTATTATTGCTTCCTATGGCACTTTTAGTACTGGGATTAACATTAAGCGGTTGCACAACGTCATCTTCGCAAGCCCCAGTAAGTCCAGAATTAGGAATCTCCAATCCATTGGCAGAGTCCTTAGAAAAGGAGACGGAAAAATAAAGGCTACTTTATATGACATTGCCGATGACATTAGTTATAAGGCAAGAAGAAACTACACCTTAAATCACTTAATTGAAAGAATCAAAATCTACAATGAAGAAAATTTCAACTATGATATTGTAAACATACCGCTTAAGAAATAATGGGAGATGATTTTTACGCAGCAATAAAACTAATATCTGGCGAAGAAATAGTTGCTTCGGTATCTATCGATGAAACTAATGAAGAGCATGTTATAATAGCACATAGCCCAGTGGTTATGAAGATGTTACACGGGGGTGCTTATGTAAAGATTCAACCTTGGATGGAATTAGCAGATGATGATATGTTTATCTTTACTATGGATAAAATAATTACAATGACTGAAGTTAAAGATAAAAAAGTTATTACAATATATGAAAAATTTATGAAAGATGATGCTACTGGATCATTAGATATTAATCAACTACAAGGAAACATAGAAGTTAAGCCTACTAATAAAATGGGATACATCTCCACAGTAGAAGATGCCCGTAAGTATCTTGAAGATCTCTTTAAGAAACCTTTTAATACTAATAAAGAAAGCTAGATATTTCCCATCAACCCTGACAGAGTTATTCTACTGGTATAAATGGAACTTGTCAAGTGTGAGATAATTTGTTATAATATTTACATGTTAAGACGGGAACAACAATGTTATGCCTAAAAAGAAATCGGAACATTATGTAAATAACAAAGAATTGCTGGAAGCACTTATTGTCTATCGTGAGAAGGTTGCACATGCGAAAGAGAATGATCTTCCAAAGCCAAGGATTACAAACTATCTTGGATCTTGTTTTTTAAAGATTGCTACACATCTATCATACAAACCTAATTTTGTGAATTATATGTTTAGGGATGATATGATATCGGACGGTATTGAAAATTGTGTACAATACATCCACAACTTCGATCCAGAGAAGTCTAGAAACCCATTTGCATACTTTACTCAAATTATTCATTATGCCTTTCTGAGACGGATTCAGAAGGAGAAGAAGCAGTTAGATATTAAAACAAAAATCATTGAAAGAACAGGATTTGACGAAGTTATGATGGTTGATGATAATCAACTTGCTGGTTCTAGTTCTGATTATAATACAATTAAAGATAATATCGTTTATAAGTCTAATAGATGAAGATAGCGATTATTACAGACACTCATTTTGGTGCTAGGAAAGGATCTAAGCATCTTCATGACTATTTTGAATTGTTCTATAAGAATATCTTCTTTCCGTCTTTAGAAGAGTATGAGATAGACACAGTAGTTCATATGGGTGATATATTTGATAGTCGTAAGTCTATGGATTATCAGAGTCTTGATTGGGCAAATAAGGTTGTATTTGATCCACTTAAAAAATATAAGGTTCATGCAATTACTGGTAATCATGATTGTTATTATAAAAATACCAATGATATTAATTCACCAGAACTTTTATTAACAGATTATCCTAATATTAAGACTTACTCAACTGCAAAGGAAATTAAGTTAGGAAAATTAAAGGTTCTTCTTTTACCTTGGATTAATTCTGAAAATTATAGTGAAAGTAAAAAGATAATAGAAAAGACCACCAGTAGAGTTGTGATGGGTCATCTTGAACTTAATGGATTCAGGGCAACTCGTGGACATATGATGGAAACTGGAATGGATATTAATATCTTTGATAAATTTGAAAAGGTATTCTCAGGACATTTTCATACACGTTCAGAGAATGGTAAAATATTTTATTTGGGTAATCCTTATGAGATGTTTTGGAACGATGTGAACGATCCTAGGGGGTTTACTATCTTTGATACGGAGACCCTCACTCATACTCCAATTGATAATCCATATAAATTATTCTATAACATATATTATGAAGATACTAATTATAAACTCTTTAATGCCACTGAATATGAAAATAAAATTGTAAAAATTATTGTTCGTAAGAAATCTAAACCAAAAGATTTTGATAGGTTTATTGATAAACTTTATTCTGTGGGTGTTCAAGATTTAAAGATTATTGAAAATTTTGACATTCAAGAGAATGAAGATTTTGATATAGATGAAGATGAAAATACATTATCAATTCTGAATCGTTATATTGACGAATCAGAATTTGAATATGATAAGAATATTATAAAAGGTATCTTCCAAGATCTTTATAAACAGGCTTGCGAGGTAGAATAGTGTTTCTTTTGACACTTCAAGAAAGAAAAGATGATGGTGCATATGCCGTACAGGATGAGTATGGTGATAAAGTTCTGTTTCTTTTTGAGAAAGAGGATGATGCTGAGAGATATGCTTTAATGTTAGAGGATGATGCTTTAGATAATAAACCAATGGCAGTTGTGGAAGTGGATGCAGCACTTGCAATTAAGACGTGTAAGATGTATAATTACAAGTATACAGTGATTACTCCTGACGACATCGTAATACCTCCAAAGAATGATAACTTTTCAGAAGATTAGATGGAAGAATTTCTTAAGTACTGGTCAGCACTGGACAGAAATTGATTTTCAAAAAAATAAGACCAATCTTGTAATAGGTACAAATGGTGCAGGAAAATCCACAATGTTGGATGCACTAACTTTTAGTTTATTCAATAAAGCATTTAGAAAAATAAACAAGAGTCAATTAATCAATACAACTAATGAAAGGGATTGTTTAGTTGAGATTAATTTTACTGTTAATAATAAGGATTATCTTGTACGAAGGGGAATAAAACCAAATATATTTGATATAGAAGTTAATGGTAATCCATTACATAAAGAATCTGATGATCGTCTTAATCAGAAGTTATTAGAAGAAAATATTCTTAAAGTAAATTATAAATCTTTTACTCAAATTGTAATTTTGGGTAGTAGTACCTTTGTTCCCTTTATGCAATTAACTGGTGCTAATCGTAGAGATGTTATTGAAGATCTTTTGGATATTCGTATCTTTTCTGCTATGAATACTTTGATTAAGGATAAGATTCGTTTAGAAAAGGAAAAGGTAAGATCTTTAGATCTTAAAAAGCAGAATATAAAAGATAAGGCTAAGATGCAAGTAAATTTTATTAAAGAATTGGAGGAGCAAGGAAAGACTAATATTGACACAACAAATGATAAAATCAAGGTATTAACCATTGAGGTTGATACTCATATGGAACATAATAATCTTATAGAATCAAATATTTCAGACCTTATTACGGAACAAGAAGATGTTACTGGTGCCTCAGAAAAGTTAGTGAAACTTAATAATATGAAGGGTAAAATTACTCAAAAAGTAGCAACAATTACTAAGGAACATAAGTTTTTCACAGATAATAAGGTTTGTCCTACCTGTACTCAGGATATAGAAGAATCGTTTCGTGTAAATAGAATTGCTGACGTTCAAAATAGAGCAAAGGATCTCAAGAAGGGTTATAAAGATCTGGAAGAGACCATTAAATTAGAACAAGATCGAGAACGTCAGTTTACCCAATTATCCAAGGAGATTTCTAAACTCAATAATGACGTTTCTCAAAACAATACTCGTATCTCTGGCTGCCAACGACAAATCAGGGATCTGGAATCGGAAATTCAGAGATTTACCGACCAACTTGCAAATAGAAATATTGAGCATGAGAAACTAGCAGAGTTAAAAGAAAATCTCGAAAAGACTTTAGAAGATCTATCATCAAGAAAACAAGAAATCACTCACTATGATTTTGCATATTCTCTACTAAGAGATGATGGAGTAAAGACGAAGATTATTAAAAAATACTTACCACTTATTAATCAGCAGGTCAATCGTTACTTGCAGATGATGGATTTCTATATCAATTTTACTCTTGATGAAGAGTTTAATGAAACCGTTAGGTCTCCTATCCATGAAGACTTCTCATATTCATCATTCAGTGAAGGTGAAAAAATGAGAATTGATTTGGCACTACTTTTTACATGGAGAGAGGTTGCAAGGATTAAGAATTCTGTTAATACTAATCTTCTTATTCTTGATGAAATTTTTGATAGTTCTCTTGATGGTTTTGGTACAGAAGAGTTTCTTAAAATCATTCGTTTTATAATTAAAGATGCGAATATATTTGTAATATCTCATAAGACTGACATGCATGACAAATTTGAAAGTGTCATAAAGTTTGACAAAGTTAAGGGATTTAGTCGTATAGTAGGGTGACTGTATGCAATTCATACATTTAGTAGAGAGTGTATATTCAGAAGAATCATGTAACCATATTATAGATTATTTTGAAAAAAATATTAATTTAGCAAAACCTGGTGGAGGAGGAAATAAAAAATTAGATAATTTAGAAATTTGTTTACGTATTGATTTTAAAAATCCTTCTGGTTTTGGATTAGAAAATATACTATCAAATGTGTTATCTCAATATAGAGAAAAATTCCCATTAATTGATTCTATTAGTAAATGGCATGTATATCCAACTTGTCAATTGGCAAAATTTGAACCAAATAATTATTATAGTTACATTCATTGTGAGCAAGGTAATGGAGAACCTTTTATTCGACGAATTTTTGGATGGATGATATATTTAAATGATATTAAAGAGGGTGGTGGAACGCATTTTCATCATCAAAATTTTACAACTAAACCAGTTGCTGGTAATTTATACATTTGGCCTGCTGGTTGGACACATATGCATGTTGGAGTGAATGCACCTTACGAATCAAAGTATACTATTACTGGATGGGTGGAATATGTTCAATAAATAAAGTGTCACAAGGTTCGATAAAGCTAAGGGATTTAGTTGTATAGTATGAATAATGATATCAGAGCTGAACAAATTAATGGTTATTTCAACCAAGAAGTGCCAGATGATATGTTACCTGACTGGATGAAAGACAAAGGGGATGACAATGAACACTCCAAACTGGAAACACAATTCGGGCAAAGAACCGAAGAGAAAACTTAAACCACAGGCATTGCGTCAAGCTAAGGCAAGACGTAGACAGTTGATAAACCGTCTATCAAAGCGTCCTAAGGGACGCTTTTCTAGTATAATACGTATATCAAACGAAAAAGCACATGGTAGTCAAGCACGAAATTAAATCACAACTAGCAAAGTTACTTGCCACAGAGGATTTAATTGTAGAGAATAAAAATGTAGAAACTGCTGAGTTTAATGTTCATACTCGTGTATTGACACTTCCAAGATGGGAGAAAGCAAGTAATAATGTATATGATTCTCTGGTTGCACATGAGGTTGGTCATGCTCTTTATACACCTGATAGAGATTGGACTAAGGAGATACAGGTTCCTCAAACATTTGTTAATATTGTAGAGGATGCCAGAGTAGAGAAATTAATGAAGAGGAGATATGCAGGTATTGCTAAATGTTTCTATAAAGGATATAATGAACTTAATAATCAAGACTTTTTTGAAATAGATGGTGAAGATCTTACTAATTTTAATCTTGCTGATAGGATTAATTTATATTACAAGGTTGGTTCGTGGGTTGATATATCTTTTTCACCTTCTGAGGCACAGATTGTCAATTTGATTGATAAGGTTGAAACTTTTGATGATACATTAAAAGCAGCATTGGTTCTTTATCAGTATTGTAAGGAAGAACAGAAAAAGAATTCAGAACAGGTTGCAATTAATAGTAAAGATGGTAATTTAGATTTAGATATAGAATCTGAACAAGAAGGTGAGAAGGAAGAAACTGATTTAGACCAGCAACCTTCTACACAATTAGAAGGAGAAGGTCAAGGTAGTGAACAGTCTAATCAACCAATGAATCAAGGTGGTGATTTTGGTAGTGACGAACCAGAAGTAAGAACTGCTGATTCATTAGAAGATGCACTTAAAGATCTTACAGACACTCGTAATAATCTTGAACAGGTATATGTTGAATTACCAAAAGTAGATTTAAAGAATATTATCATATCAAATAATCAAATTTATAATCAGATCAGGATTCATTGGGATGATGAATCTAAGAGGTGGGAGGAACGTGAATATCAAGTTCTTTCTAATGAATTATTTGAGGAAGTTGATCAAGAGTTTATAAAATTTAAAAGAAATGCACAGAAAGAAGTTAATTATCTTGTAAAAGAATTTGAGTGTAAAAAGTCTGCTAGTGCATATGCTCGTGCTACGACTGCTAGAACTGGTGTTCTTGATACAGCAAAACTTCATACTTATAAGTTTAATGAAGACCTATTTAAAAAAGTTACTACTATTCCTGATGGTAAGAATCATGGGTTAATTTTTATTCTTGATTGGTCTGGATCAATGGCACATGTCATGGAGGATACAATTAAACAACTTTATAATCTTTTATGGTTTTGTAATAAAGTTAATATTCCTTTTGAAGTATATGCATTTACACAGGATTATCCCCCTAATGAAGTGAGATTATCATCATATGAAAAAAAGGAAGGATTAGCTCTTATTCAAGAAACTTTCTCTTTATTGAATATTTTCACTAGTAAGGTTAAAGGTAAGGATTTAGAATCTCAGATGAAAGATATCTATCGCATTGTTTATGCATTTAGTAATCGTGATAGATGGGTACAATATAGTATTCCTTTGGGAATGAATCTTTCTGGAACACCATTAAATGAAACTTTAATATCTTTGCATCAAATAATTCCCCAATTTAAAAAACAGTATAATCTTGAAAAGGTTCAATGTGTAATTCTTACAGATGGTGAAGGTGCTCCTTTAAGATATAGTAAGAAATTTGATCGTGGTTGTGGTGATTATATGGGAAGTAATTATATCCATGATAGATGTGTCATAAGAAATCGTAAAACAGGGCATACTTATACTTGTCAAGGATTGGGTCATTGGGCATATGTGACTGATTTATTGCTTAGAGATTTACGTCAAACATTTTCTAATACTAATTTCATTGGTATTCGTCTTCTTAATAAGAGAGATGCTGGTTCATTTATACGTCGTTACACTGAATATGAAAGTAAAGAATTTGGAATTGTGATGAATAGGTGGAAGAGAGAAAAATCTTTTGCTCTTAAAAATTCTGGATATCATACTTACTTTGGATTATGTTCAACTTCATTATCAAATGATGATGAGTTTGATGTTGAGGAGGATGCTACAAAAGCACAAATTAAAAGAGCTTTTGTAAAGAGTCTTAAAAATAAAAAAATGAATAAGAAGGTATTGGGTGAATTTGTAGAATTGGTAGCATGACAATTATTAAACTGTCTGCTAGGGGTCGCATGACCCCTTTTTTATTGCTATAATATGTTCATAAATAAAACGCTAAACAATGCCCTTTGAAGTTAAAATGACCGAAGATCAAATCTTTGATTCTTTGAAAAATACTTATGGTACTGAATTTACTACTGCTGATGTTCGTGGATTTTGTGCTTTAAATGATATATCATATCAGACAGTAACAAAGAAAATAAAGCAGTATAAGGTCAGCAAGGGTAGATGGAATCTTGAAGTTACTACAAAGGCAGTAGAGACTATTGAGCGTTCTTTCAGTGCTCCTTCTGTTGAACCAGTAGTAGAAGCAGATCTTGTACCAGAAAAAGATGACACATTCGTTAAGTTTGGTTGCTTTAATGATCTTAAAAAGATTATTTCTTCTAAGTTGTTTTACCCTACTTTTATTACAGGTCTTTCTGGTAATGGAAAAACTTTTGGAGTAGAGCAAGCATGTGCTCAACTTAAAAGAGAAATTATTCGTGTAAACATTACAATAGAAACTGATGAAGATGATCTCATTGGCGGCTTCCGCCTTGTTAACGGTGCAACCATCTGGCACAACGGACCAGTTATTGAAGCTCTCAACAGAGGGGCTATCTTGCTCCTTGACGAAATCGACCTTGCCTCAAACAAGATACTCTGCCTCCAACCCATCCTTGAAGGTAAAGGAATTTTCCTTAAAAAGATTGGAAGATTCATCGAACCAAAGGCAGGATTCAACGTCATCGCCACCGCAAATACTAAAGGTAAAGGTTCAGACGACGGACGTTTTATTGGAACTAACGTGCTCAACGAAGCCTTTCTTGAAAGATTCCCAGTAACATTTGAACAGGATTATCCTGCTCCTAATTCAGAGCAAAAAATTCTATTGAATATTGCATCTGTACTTAAAGTTGATGATACTGATTTCTGTAAGAGATTAGTAGACTGGGCAGACATTATTCGTAAGACATTCTATGATGGTGGTATCGAAGAGATCATCAGTACTCGTAGGTTAGTTCATATTGTTCGTGCTTATGCTATCTTTAAGAATAAAGCAAAAGCAATTCAAGTTTGTGTAAACAGATTTGATGAAGAGACTAAACAATCTTTCTTAGAACTATATGATAAGGTAGATGCTGAGTTTAATCTTAATTCAGCAGAAGATAAAATGTATGAGGTAGAATAATGAATCTCTGGGAAGATTATAAGAAAGTTTTACATGATACTATTTCACTCCATAATGGAGTGGGTAGTGTCTGGGCTTCTTGGGAAAGTAAAGGAACTACTCTTTTAGCCAAAACTTATACCAATAAACGTCTTATTAAATCAAGAGAAGTTGAGATATGGAGTGATAACTCATGTATCTACAATAATATTCTTTATCCTAAAACTGGATCAAATCTTCCATGTTTTGGTATGGATCTAATGGCATTTAATGAGAAGAGAGTTATTATTGTATTTGATTTTCAACATCCTGTGGAGAATTATCCATATTTTGTCGATGGTCTACCTAAATTTGAGGGTGATTATAGATTCTTTGAACAGGGCAATCATTTCTCTGATAACATATTCATCAAATATTGTAAGATGGAAGAGGTAAATGCTTACCTAACTGACTTTAAAAAATACTTGACTACTTACAAAGATATGCTAGAATTAGAGAAACCAACTGGTACAGATACCAGTGAATATAAAGACTTTGATACTTATATGGCTAAACTTGATCCAGTAGGAGGATATCTTAAAGGTAAGTTTGGGCAAGAAAAGGCAGAAAGTTTAGTACACGATTTCTTATTTGAATATGGCATGGTGGCTAGCACACGAAGAACTTAATGGAACTATGAACGAAACTTATCCAATTAAAGATCCATTAACTGATAAAGAAGTTAATGATATCTATCAATATCATTATCCAGGTATTGACGATGGTTATCCATCAGAATTTACTACACTTTCTGATAACGATGATCAGATTGCACATCATATTGATTTGGATAAAGAAATTGATAGAGTAGAATACAAACTAAATAACGAGGTTCAAAAGCAAGGAGAAGAAAAACCTATGGCGAATTATTTCAAATATCATGAAGAGGAAATACTCAAAGATATTGAAGATTATGTATCTGCAACTTATAGAGGACACTATACAGGAACGCAACATGAATATAGAAATGTTCAAACAATAGATTTAATGGCATCTAGGGATCTGGCTCCTGATTTCTGTCAGGCAAATATTCTAAAATATGGTAGCCGTTATGGTAGTAAAGATGGAAGAAATAAAAAAGACTTGATGAAAGTGATACATTATGCTATGCTGTTACTACATTTCGATGATCACTACGGTAAACCATCCATGACCAGTGGAAACATTGATCACAACATGCCTTAATTATGAAACTTAGAGACCACACAATGAAATTATCTGACAACACTCTAACAATCTTGAAGAATTTTGCTGGTATTAATAATTCTATTCTTGTTAAGAGTGGAAATCAACTTCGCACTATTTCTGTTGCCAAGAATATTCTTGCAGAGGCAAGTATTGAAGAGCATTTTCCACGTCAGTTTGCAATCTATGATTTGAATCAATTCCTAAATGGATTGGGATTGCATCAAGATCCTGATTTGGATTTCTCACCAGATTCTTATATTACCATCAAAGAAGGTAAACGTAGGGTTAAGTATTTCTATGCAGATCCTAATGTGATTATTTCTCCACCAGAGAAAGAGATTACTCTTCCATCTGAGGATGTCCACTTCCAATTAGAAAGTACTTCATTAGAGAAATTACTAAAAGCAGCAGCAGTATATCAGCTTCCTGATTTATCAGCAGTTGGTGAGAATGGTGTAGTTAAATTAGTAGTTCGTGATAAGAAGAATGATACTTCAAATGAATATGCTATTACAGTAGGTGAGACTGATAAGGAGTTTGTATTTAATTTTAAGGTTGAGAATATAAAGATTATTCCTGGTGCTTATGATGTTATAGTTTCATCTAAACTTTTATCTAAGTTTTCAAATACTAGATTTGATTTAAAATATTACATTGCATTAGAACCTGATTCTACCTTTGGGTAATTATGAGTGATTTTATCTGGGTTGAGAAGTATCGACCTAAGACTATTGATGATTGTATTCTCCCAGAGAATATTAAGAAAACCTTTAAAGAGTTTCTAAATAAGGGTGAAATACCAAATATGTTACTTGCTGGTCCTCCTGGGGTTGGTAAGACAACGGTAGCAAAAGCACTTTGTAACGAATTAAAGGTAGACTATTATGTCATCAACGGATCCGATGAAGGAAGATTTCTCGATACCGTCAGGAATAACGCCAAGAATTTCGCCTCCACAGTCTCACTCGACTCCGATGCGAAACATAAAGTTATTATCATTGACGAGGCGGATAACACCAGTAACGATGTACAACTCTTACTTAGAGCCTTTATTGAAGAGTTCGCAGGAAATTGTAGATTCATCTTCACCTGCAATTATAAAAATAAAATCCTCGAACCGTTACATTCCAGGTGTGCTGTGGTTGAGTTTGGCATCAAAGGTAAACAGAAGCAAGCGATTGCGGCACAGTTCTTCAAAAGACTTAACTGGATCTTGGACACCGAACGGATTCAAGCTGATAAGAAAGTCCTTGTCGAATTAATTAATAAACATTTTCCAGATTGGAGAAGAGTTTTAAATGAGTGTCAGAGGTATTCTGTTAGTGGTCAAATAGATTCTGGTATTCTTGCTGCCTTCTCGGATGTTGCAGTAAATGATCTTATCAAAAATCTTAAACAAAAAAACTTTGCGGAGGTTCGTAAGTGGGTTGTCAGTAATTTGGATAATGATACTTCTGTACTATATCGGGTTATTTACGATCATCTATATGATGCCCTCGTTCCTGGTACCATACCTGCTGCTGTCCTTGTTATTGCTAAGTATCAATACCAAACTGCATTCGTAGCAGATCAGGAAATAAATATGCTTGCAGCATTAACTGAAATTATGGTGGAGTGTGAATTCAAATGATTTTACCAGGATCTACCGTAGTTGTCAAAAATCCAACTTCCATTTATAATGGGTATGAAGGTTGTGTTCAGAGAATTAGTGAAGAAAAAGTAGCTGTTCTTATGGATCAACATACTCCTTGGGATAAAATGATTACCTTTCAAATGAAAGAGTTAGAAGAAAAAACTACTGGGTTTCAATATTATCCAGACAAACCAATTAAAAAAAGAAAATGACTGTAAAACTAATTCGTATGTGGTCTGGTGAAGATGTAGTAGCCGATCTTACTGAAGAAAAAACTGATTCTATTGTAATTACTAATCCTATTGTTGCTGTTCCTCATGGACAAGAAGGTCAAATTGCATTTGCTCCTTGGTCTCCTATTCTTAGTAAGGAAGGAAAGGGACTTGAAGTTACTAGAAAATATGTTGTTTATATTGATGATCCAAGAGAAGAAATTATCGAACAATATAATACAATGTTTGGTAAATTAACGAAACCTACTAAGAAACTAATCCTATGAAGTATCTAGAGGAAAAGATTCAAGAAGCTGAAAAACGTATTAAAGAACTTCAATTGCTCATTAATGAGTGGAAGAACCAACTTGACAAAAAATGAAAAAAGTTTTAGACTTTATTAAGAAGTGGATGAATCTTAATCACCAAAGACCTTGGGAAAAAGATCCTCCAAATTGGGAGGATACTGCACCCTCTGAATATGAACCTGATGATGAACAATGACTAAATTGAAAAAGAAACAAAGACACCAAGTAAAATCTAGATGGTATTATATCTTCTGGGGAACTGCTACTTTATCAGTATTTGCTGGACAGATGTATGTTGGAAGTGGTTATCGTAGAATGTCGGAAAGTGTTGATAAAATATTAGATGCTCCTATTTTATTGGATATTCATCCAAGACATAAAACGGCACCACCTGAATCACCTTATCAATACCTTTGAATATTTTTAAATATCCAGAATATAAAAAATTAAATAGAATTTTATATTCTATAATTAAAGATAGTAAGAAGTATAATATATCTGAGGGTACTGGTAAAAGAACAACATTTAATATTCATAAGAAAAGGGAATTGCGTCCTTTTGTTAAATGGATGAAAGAAATATATCCTCACCATAAGATTGCTATTAGTTGGGGTGTATTGTATAATGTTGGGGAAGGTGCTAGGAAGCATAGTCATGAACCATACCCTTTGACATTTGTTTATTATATAAATGTGCCAGAAGGGTCATCACCTTTAATTGTAGATGATCTTGAAGTTGATGTATCTGCTGGACAATTGATTGTATTTTCTGGTAATAAGTATCATCAAGTTCCACCTTCTATTGTTGATGGTAGATGTGTCATTGCAGGGAATATATCATCAACATCATTTTTAGACAATATTTTTCTTTATCTAAGAAAGACTTTATTATGAAATCCTTGAAATCTTTGAAAACACCTTTACGTTATCCTGGTGGTAAGTCTCGTGCTTGTACTAAAATGGATCAGTATTTTCCTGATCTACGTAGATATACTGAGTTTAGAGAACCTTTTCTTGGTGGTGGTAGTGTAGCAATTCATATATCTAAAAAGTATCCACATTTAAAAATCACTGTTAATGATCTTTATGAACCATTGATAAATTTTTGGGTTCAATTACAAACCTTTGGTAAGGAGTTAGCAGATAAATTAAGTGATTATAAATCCACTCATCCAAATCCAGAAACTGCAAAAGAATTATTTTTAGAATCAAAAGAAGCAATTAATAATAGAAGTTTAGATGGTATAGAAAGGGCAGCAGCATTTTATATTGTTAATAAGTGTTCATTTAGTGGACTTACTGAAAGTTCATCATTTTCACAACAGGCATCTAATTCTAATTTCTCTATGAGAGGAATTGAGAAGTTACCTGAGTATTCTGATATAATTTCGGGTTGGCATATTAACCAATATTCATATGAGCATTTAATGGAGAATGATATTCATGATGGATTATTCATGTACTTAGATCCTCCTTATGATATTAAGGATAATCTATATGGTAAGAAAGGTGATATGCATAAAAGATTTGACCATGATAAGTTTGCTCATGATTGTGATAGACATAATATTGATATGATGGTAAGCTATAATTCATCTCAGTTAGTTAAAGATCGTTTTAATAATTGGACTGCTGCTGAGTTTGATCTTACATATACTATGAGATCTGTTGGTGAATATATGAGAGACCAACAAAAACGTAAAGAACTATTATTAATTAACTATGAAGAAACTCTGGCGAGTTTGGAAGTATAGTCTTGGTAGTTTTGCGGATGAAAAAACCAAACGATATGATAATATTATCGTTATCGTTAGAACTATTATACTTCTAACTTATCTTGTTACTAACTGTTTTATTGTTGCGGGGGTAATCCGACATTGGAATTAAAGGATTGGTTAAATTCTATTAATGTGACAAAGAAGAATCTGATTGATGAAGATCCTTCTTTGGAAAAGGAGTATTCTCCATATATTATTAATCGTATTTTCTCAGGACATCTTGATGCAATTTTATTTGCTAATGAGATGAATAAGTATCATTTTTTACCAAAGAAGATGCAATATGACTTTTTACTAAATACACTGAGAACTAAGAAGAGATTCTCTCCTTGGCTCCGTAAAGATACAATTAAAGATCTTGATTTGGTGAAACGTTATTATGGTTATAGTAATGAAAAGGCACTACAAGCTTTGAAAATCCTAACAAAAGATCAACTTAATTTTATAAAATCTAAATTTGAAACTGGAGGAAGACAATGAGTGTGGTGCAAGAGCCTGAGGTTAAATGGTCTCCTGACCAAATGGTGGAGGTGGTCTTAGGTGAACCAGATGATTTTTTAAAAGTCAGAGAAACTCTCACAAGAATTGGGGTAGCATCCCGAAAAGAAAAGAAGATATATCAGTCATGTCATATACTGCATAAGCAGGGAAGATATTATCTTGTGCATTTCAAAGAACTCTTCGCTTTGGATGGCAAACACGCTAATCTTACTACTAATGACGTTCAACGTAGGAATCGTATTGCTCAATTACTTGCTGATTGGGGATTAATTAGTATAGTTGATGCAGATAAAATTCAAGACATTGCTCCTTTAAACCAGATAAAAGTATTAGCATATAAAGATAAAGGTGACTGGATACTTGAAACCAAGTATAATATAGGTAGCAAAAAGAAAAAAGTTGAAGAATAATTTATCCAACGGTATTACTGAACGTCTTTATTATACCCTAGGAAAGAGACCTGAGATTGCTAAGGCACATGATGTCTATATGGCATTATGTTATGCTGTAAGAGATCAGATGATGGCATATCATCTTACTCCTGAGGTATGTAATAATGAAAAGGAAGTTGCCTATTTGTCGGCAGAATTTTTAATTGGTCCACAACTTGGTAATAATCTTCTTAACTTAGGAATAGAGCAAGAAGCACGGGAAGCATTAAATGAATATGATCTAACACTAGAACAAGTTTTAGATTTAGCAGAAGAACCTGGACTTGGTAATGGTGGTCTTGGTCGTCTTGCTGCGTGTTATATGGAGTCTCTTGCTACTCTTAAAGTACCTGCTACTGGTTATGGTATAAGGTATAAGTTTGGCATGTTTAAACAGATCATCCGAGACAACATGCAGTTGGAAGTTACTGATAATTGGTTGGCTGGAAATTGGCCATGGGAACTTGCACAACCAGATGAATCTGTTCTTGTAGGTTTTGGTGGAAGAGTAGAGAATTATATTTCTGATAGAGATAATTATAGAGTTCGTTGGGTTCCTTCTGAGACAGTGGTTGCTGTTCCCTATGATGTAATGCAATTGGGGTATAGAGTTAATTGTTGTAATAGATTAAGATTGTGGAGAGCAGATGCAACTGAGATCTTTGATTTCTATGCGTTCAATATTGGTGACTATATGGGATCTGTTGAACAGGGAGTTCAATCAGAAACTATTTCCAAGGTTCTTTATCCTAATGATGGTACTGATGCTGGTAAGATATTAAGATTAAAACAACAGTTTTTCTTTGTCAGTGCTTCTCTTCATGACATGGTACGTAATTTGGAACAGTGTAATGTACCATTAGAGGAGTTTCCAAATAAGTATCAAGTCCAATTGAATGATACCCATCCATCAATTGCAGTTGCAGAGATGATGAGAATTCTTGTGGATCTTAAACATTTTGAATGGGAAGCTGCATGGGAGATTGTAAGTAAAACTATTTCATATACTAATCATACTCTTTTACCAGAAGCATTGGAAAAATGGGATCTTAAATTATTTAAGACTCTTCTACCAAGACATATGGAGATTATCTATGAAATTAATCGTAGGTTTTTACAAGTAGTACGTTTGAATTATCCTGGTGATGATTCTATGTTAGAAAAGATGTCTATTATAGATGAACGTGGTAATAAGTCAGTCCGTATGGCAAACCTAGCAACCATTGGATCTCATCATGTGAATGGTGTAGCAGCATTACATTCTGATCTTGTTAAGAAACAATTGATGCCAGAGTTTAATGATTTATGGCCTCATAAGTTTACTAATGTAACTAATGGAGTTACACCAAGAAGATGGGTTGCTTCATGTAATTCATGTTTGGTTGAAGTTCTTGATGAATATGCACCAGGGTGGATTACTGATGGAGAGAAATTAAGACAACTGGAAGAGCATATTGATAATCCTGATATCATAGAAAAATTTGCAGAAGCAAAGGTTATTGGTAAACATAATCTTGCTAATTATATTCATAATGAACTTGGAATATCTGTAGATCCATCAAGTATGTTTGATGTTCAAGTTAAGAGGATACATGAATACAAGAGACAACATTTACTTGCTCTTTGGATTATTTCTCAATATATTCGTATTAAGAATGGTCATGAGATAGTACCTAGGACAGTTATTTTTGGTGGTAAAGCAGCACCTGGATATTTCTTTGCAAAACATATTATTAATTTTATATGCAATATTGCAGAAGTAGTTAATACTGATCCTGATATGGATGGTAAGTTACGTGTAGTATTCCTACCAAATTATAGTGTTAAGTTAGGAGAGAAGGTATATCCTGCTGCTGATTTATCAGAGCAAATCTCAACTGCTGGTAAGGAAGCATCTGGTACAGGTAACATGAAGTTCCAAATGAATGGTGCTCTTACTATTGGTACTCTTGATGGTGCTAATGTAGAGATACGTGAACTTGTAGGTGAAGACAACTTCTTCTTATTTGGGAATGATGAGAAGAGTATTGCAGATTTATGGGCTAATGGATATGATCCGAAGCATTACATGAGTTCAGAACTATGGGAAGCAATTAATCTTATTAAATGTGGGCATTTTAGTAATGGTGATAAAGAAACCTTTAAACCATTGATTGATAATCTTTTGAACCATGATCCTTTCTGTGTGTTTGCAGACTTCTCTGATTACTGTGATGCACAAGACAGAGTGAGTTCTGCATGGAAGGATTGGAAGAATTGGCAACGTATGTCATTAATAAATGTTGCAAGATCTGGATTTTTCTCATCAGATCGTTCTATAATGGATTACTGTAATAAAATTTGGGGAATTTGAAGAAATTTATTTTTGATGTTGATGGAACTTTAACTCCTAGTAGAGGAAAGATTGATCCAGATTTTTTACAATTTATGTTATTCTTTTCTGGTAAGAATGATGTTTATTTAGTTACTGGTAGTGACAGAAGTAAGACATTAGAACAGGTAGGATTAGATTTATATAATTCTTGTAAGAGAGTTTATAATTGTTCTGGTAGTGATGTATATGAGGCAGATAAGAATGTTTATAGGGATGATTGGGAATTGCCAAAGGAAATAGAAATGTTTCTACAAGATGAATTAGCATATAGTTGTTTTCCTATTCGTACTGGGTTGCATATTGAAAGAAGACCTGGTGGAGTTAATTTCAGTATTCTAGGTAGAGGAGAAGATCCTAATTTTGGGAGGGAAGAATATATGAAGTGGGATAAAGAAAGATTAGAAAGGCAAGATATAGCAGAAAGAATTAGAAACCAATTTCTTGAATTGACTGTTGCACTTGGAGGACAGACTGGTCTTGATATTGGACCCCAAGGTTCTGATAAGAGTCAGATTTTAAGAGATTTTTCTAAGGATGATGAAATACATTTCTTTGGAGATATGATGAAAGAAGGTCAGAATGATTATTCATTAGCAAAAGCAGTACAAGAAATGGGCGGTTATTCCTACCATGTTAAGGATTGGAAAGATACCGAATCTAAGATAAATAGTTAAGATCGCCGTAAGGGATCACAAAACACAAACTCGCTTTTAAAGGAGCTACTATCATGGGTACACTAGCACAGTATCATGCTGCAAATCTTCCAGAACTTTTTGAGAAGATTCAAAGAAACAGCATAGGAATGGATGACTATCTCAA
>VTLG01000980.1_pt1 | contig 22667 bp, 32 predicted proteins | sample 4694571 | NCBI WGS metagenome assembly VTLG01 (sample SAMN12604809, study PRJNA352737) | marine metagenome | biome: ENVO:00000447; feature: ENVO:00000209|ENVO:00000569|ENVO:01000036; material: ENVO:00002151; isolation source: viral sequences binned using virsorter ...
CAATAACTATATCGTTGTCATAATTAGATGTTTAGGTATAGCTATCAGTTTAAGTTCAAACTAAAACCAATATAGATGGGATTATACAGATGTAAAAAATGTAAAACAAAAAAAGAATTTTTGAAAACAACTTTGATTTTTTTTAAAAATAAAATTGTGAGCAAAGAAGCAAAATGCTGTGATACGTTTATGGAAAACATAGATAAAAGGTTTGGGATACCAACGATAATTTTAAATGATAGTGCTTTAAAAAATGGCTAAAGGCAGAAAGAAAACACCTACTAAATTAAAGAGTATGGCTGGTACTTTACGTTCAGATAGAATAGTAGAGAATGAGATGCAGGTAGATTTATGTAATTATTTACCTACTGCTCCAGAATGGCTTTCTCCAATAGGTAAAGAAGAATGGGATAAGATCACTAATCAACTATTTAATTTAGAGATGTTACATTCTGTTGATTTAAAAATGATTGAAGCATACTGTAATGAGATGAGTTTATATATTGAATGTGAGATGAAACTTAGAGAAGTTGGAAGGGTAGATGAATTTTTTAATGGAGAGGGGGATGTCGTAAGGCGACAAGCCAAGCCATTAATGAAAATGAAAAACGATGCGTTGGCTAATGCTTTAAAACTTGCTACGCAATTTGGAATAACACCTGTTGCAAGAGCCAACATCTCTGCTCCTAAAGTTACTAACAATACGCAAATAAATAATTACTTTGATTAATGTATTACTTTGATGAAAGCTCTGCTAATAAAGCAGTTGGATTTATTGAAACTTTTATAACTCATACCAAAGGAGAGCTGAGTGGAAAACCTTTTTTATTAGAGGATTGGCAAAAGAAAATAGTATCAGATTTATTTGGATGGAAGAATAAGAAAACAGATTTAAGAAAATATCGTACAGCTTATATTCAGATAGGAAGGAAGAATGGTAAATCAACATTAGCATCTGCTTTAGCTTTATATATGTTATTTGCAGATGATGAGAGAGGTAGTGAAATATACTCAGCTGCTGGGGATAGGCAACAAGCAGGGATAGTCCATGAGATAGCAAAAGGAATGATAGTTGGTAATCCAGAATTAAGTAATAGAGCTAAGGTCTATCGTAACTCTATCATCAATGAAAGCAAAGGGAATTATTATCAAGCAATAAGCTCTGATAGCAAAACTAAACATGGCTTCAATGCTAACTGTATTATCTTTGATGAGTTACATACACAGCCCAACAGAGATTTGTGGGATACACTAACTACATCAGTAGGTAGTAGGAGGCAACCATTGACTATTGCTATTACTACTGCTGGATATGATAGGAATAGTATCTGTTATGAGATTTACAAATACGCCCAACAAGTTGAAAGTCAAGCAGTTAAAGATGAAACATTTTATCCCTGTATTTTTGAAGCTGAGATGGATGATGATATTACTGATGAGGAGGTATGGAAAAAAGCTAATCCTAATTATGGAATAAGTTTAAAAAAGAATTACATGGAGATTGAAAGCCAAAGAGCAGTAGATGTACCATCCTATCAAAACACTTTTAAAAGATTAATGTTGAATATTTGGACCGATAGCTTAGCAGTATGGATACCAAATAATGAATGGATGGAATGCTACCAAGAATTTGATTACTCTACATTAGAGGGTAAAGAATGTTGGGCAGGATTAGACCTCGCATCTACAAGAGATATAAGCGCTTTAGTTTTATTATTTAATATAGATGATAAATATGTGGTCCTACCTCATCTTTTTATCCCAGAAGAAAACGCAAAAAAAAGAAGTGAAAGAGATGGAGTAGATTATGTAACTTGGAAAAATCAAGGACATATCATAGCAACTGAGGGCGATGTAGCAGATTATAATTTTATAAAAGAAAAAATAAATGAGCTATCTAAAAAATACAGGTTACAATCTATTGCTTATGATAGATGGAACGCATCTCAACTTGTAATAGATTTACAAAACGATGGAGCTAATATGTCGCCTTTTGGGCAGGGCTTTGTAAGTATGTCAGCTCCTACTAAAGAATTAGAAAAGCTAATCATAGGAAAACAGATTATACATAATGATAATCCCTGTATGAATTGGATGCTTAGTAACGTAGCAATACAAGAAGATCCTGCTGGGAATATTAAGATAGCTAAAAATAAATCTAAAGAAAAGGTAGATGGATTTGTAGCATTAGTAATGGCTTTAGGAGAAATAATGACAGAGGAAAATACAGATAGTGTATATGATCAAAGAGGATTATTGATATTATGATAGATATAAAAATATTAAAACTATTATCAGCAGAGGGATTTGATGAGAGATTCTATGAGGTATCTGCTAAAACTCCTACCTATAAAAAGGCTTATGAAGCAGTAGAAGATGAGCATGAGTTATATTTTGGGAGGAGAAGATATGCAGGATATGATTCTTATAGAGTATGTAGGCATCTCAGAATAAAGAAAAAAGGAAAATGATTTAACAGATTTTATTATCTTTCATTTGTATTATTGTAGAAAAATAATATCTTGGGAGTAATAGATTCAATCAGAGCATTCTTTGTACCATCAAAAAAACAACAAAGAGCTATCAACTATTTTAGCCAATACGATTCATTGGAGGGGATGAATCCAAACAAAGCTATTACTTTTAGTGCAGTATGGGCAGCGATACGATTGCTTTCCGAAAGCGTATCGGGATTACCAATTTCAGTTTATAAAAAAGAAGCCAACGGCGATAAGATAGAGGATAGCTCATCTTCATTATATAACATTATAAAATACCAACCTAATTCTTATCAAGATAAAACCACCTTCTTTGAAAAGATAATGTTGGATTTATTAACAGATGGTAACTCCTATGTGAAAATCCTTAGAGATAATAGTGCAAATCCATTAGAGTTAATCTGCCTAAATTCCGATAGAGTAACAATATTAAAAAAAGATAATTATATTTATTATCAAGATTCTAATGGAGGAGGTACTTATGATGCTGATGATGTACTACATTTTAAACTAATTACTCAAGATGGGATTAAAGGATTATCTCCAATAACTCAATGTGCTAATGCAATTAATTGGGGAATGAATGTAGAACAATTTGGTAGAAAGTTTTTTGATAATGGAGCGCAGCTATCTGGAATATTAGAAACAGATAGAACACTATCAACAGAAGCTATTGATAGATTAAAATATAGTTTTAATAATATTTATAAAGGGGTAAAGAATAGTAATAAAACAGCAATATTAGAGGAAGGATTAAGCTGGAAACCTGTATCTATAAGTGCAGAGCAAGCTCAGTTCTTAGCATCAAGGCAATTTAGTGTAGAGGAGGTAGCTCGTATCTTTAATATGCCTCCCCATCTTTTAAGAGATTTAACTAAGTCATCTTTTAATAATATAGAGATGCAGAGCCAAGAGTTTGTAACTTATACTCTAATGCCTTATTTAACAAGGATAGAACAGCAAATGAATCTTAAATTATTTAGAAAAAATGAATTAGGAAAACGATTTGTAGAGTTTAATGTTAATGGATTACTAAGAGGAAACATTAAGGATAGATCAGAGTATTATAGAACGATGCTCAATATTGGAGCTATGTCTATAAATGAGATTAGAAGAAAAGAAAACATGAATAGTGTAAAAGATGGAGATAATCATTTTATGCAACTAAACATGACAACCATAGAAAAAATTACAACAGATGCCACTACCGACACCGAATAGATACGAGGAGGAAGATTCTTTTATAGAGAGATGTATGGCAGATGATATTATGGTAGAAGATTTTGAAGATGAAAAACAGAGATTGGCTGTATGCCAAACTCAATTTGAAGAAAACAGAAAAAACATTTGGGAAAATAAAAATAATAATAACATGGAAAAAAGAATTTACACAATAGAAACAAGAACAGAAGAAAGAGAAGATGGTACTCCTGTTGTTATAGGACACGCTTCTCTGTATGATTCACGTTCAGAAAATCTTGGTGGCTTTTATGAGTACATTGAGAGGGGAGCATTTACTCCAGATTTAATAGAAAAATCAGATGTGAGAGCATTAATTAATCATGACCAGAATCTAATTTTAGGTAGGAGTACAAGTGGTACATTAAGATTAGAAGCTGATGAGAAGGGATTACGTTATGAATTTAGCGTACCCGAAACATCTTATGGAAAAGATTTATTAGTATCAATGAAGCGAGGAGATATAAACCAAAGTTCATTTGCTTTTACGGTACAAGAGGATGATTGGAGTACAGATGAAAATGGTAATAACATTAGAACAATTAAAAAGATAAATAAATTGTACGATGTATCTCCTGTAACATATCCAGCTTATAGTGAAGCCAATGATTTAACAGTAGCTCAAAGAGGATTAGCTATATATAAAGAAAAGGTAGAAAAGGAAAAAGAAGAAAAAGATTTAGTGATGAGAAGTTTAGCATCATTAAAAATAGAATTAGCAAAACGAAAATAAATTTATAAATTAAAAAAAGAAGAAAAATGAAAAGTTCAAACGATTTAAAATCTGAAAGAGCAGACATCATTTCTTCTCTTGAGAACATTAAAGATGTTGCTACAAGTGAGGAGAGAGATTTGACATCAGACGAAAACACGCAAGTAGATGGATTACTTACTGAGGTAGATAATTTATCTGAAAAAATAACAAGAGCAGAAAAATTAGAAGAAAACTTACGATCAGCAGCAGCAGTTAGTGGAGCAAAAGTAGAAAGAGAATTTGGTAAAAGCCAAGAAAAAGATCTTTCTAAATTTACTTTTCAAGCAGCCATGAGAGCAGCTTATACAGGTACAGTTGAGGGTATCGTAAAAGAGATGGATCAAGAAGCAAGAAGTAAAGCACACTATACAGGTCAAACGTATAGAGGTTTAGCTATTCCGTCATCAATTTTAACAAGAGCGCAAGACTATGTAGATACTACTAATCAAAACTCTACTCAAACAATGAGTTTCACAGATCAATTACAGTCTAATCTTGTTTTAGCAAGTGCAGGAGCTAATTTTTATGGAGGTGTTGAGAATATGAAGTTCCCTGTAATTAGTGGAATTACATCTGATTGGCAGCCAGAAACAGGAGGATCAGAAGGAGAAGGAAAAGGTACAACAACTAATGTGGAATTAAGCCCTAAAAAAGTAATTTCTATTGTAAATGTTTCAGCAGAATCAATGGCTCAAAATGCTTCTTTAGAAGCAGCGATGCAAAGAAATATGGCAGCGAGTGTAGCAACAGCTTTAGAGTCAGCTTTATTATCTAAGGCAGATGTATCTAACGCACCTCAATCTATATTTTTAGATGCGAATGCTGGATCAACAGCAGCAGTTAGTGCTTCTACAATAATAGGATTAGAAACTGATGTTTTAGATGCTGGAGTTGAATTAGATGGAGCAAGAATGGCTTATTTAATGGATGTTGATGCTTATAAATTAGCAAAGACATTAGCTCAGGTTTCTTCTGTTTCTCCATTATGGGATAATACTGATAAGAGATTAAACGGATATTATGGTTTTGTTTCTAATAATGTTGCGTCTGATGGAGCAGCAGGAAAAGAACACGTTTTATTTGGAGATTTCTCTAAAGTACACATCGCACAATTTGGAGGATTGGATATACTTTTTGATCCATTCACTTATGGTGGAATAGGAATACCAAGAATGATAATCACATCACTTGTAGATGGGGATGCAACGCAAAATGGTACTGCGTTCTCTAACTTAATTGAAGCATAGGTTTAGGTTATTAATATTATTAAAAGGGGTGGTGGATTTACCATCATCCCTTTTTTTTAAAAAAAGAAATTTAAAATGGCAAGATCATATAGTATTACTACACCAGCAGCATCTTATCCTATTACAACAGCAGAAGCTAAAGCACATCTCAAAGTTGATATAAGTGATGATGATACTTTAATAGATAACCTTGTTAAAGCTGCTACTCAATCAGCAGAGGATTATACCAATAGATGTTTTATTGCTACTACATTAACAATGGTGGGAGATACATGGAAAGATATATATACACTATATAAATCTCCTGTATCGGCTGTTACTAAGATTCAGTATTACGATACTACTAATACACAGGTAGTTTTATCTACATCTGTATATATTGTAGATAACACATCTAAGCCATGTAGAATACTGCTTGATGAGGACCAAGAGTTCCCAGATTTAGCAGATAGAAAGATGGCAGTAGAAGCTATTTATGTAGTAGGGGAATCAGAAGATGGTACAGAAGTAAGTAACTTAATAAAACAAGCGATACTATTAATGGTAGGACATTGGTATCAGAATAGAGAGGCAGTAGTTATTGGAAGAATAGCAACAGAGATTCCTATGGCTGCTAAAATGATATTAGACCAATACAAAATTCAAGTATGCTAATAGGAGATTTAGATAGGAGAATAGCATTATATAATCCAACTACTGCTGCTAATAGTTATGGAGAAAAAGCTATTAGTGCTTGGAGTTTATATACAACAAGATGGGCAAACGTATTATGGAAAGGAGGAACAGAGGGAGATGAGAATGATAAGATAACAGGGATGAGTAAAGTACATTTTTATATTAGGAATCAGAGCTTATCTTCTTTGACTTTACAAACTAAGATAACTTATGATAGTAAAGATTATTTTATAAAAGTAATTAATGAAGTAGATGGGAGGCAAGCGTTTTTAGAATTGATAGCAGAAAATAAAGATTAAGATGGCGAGTAGAAAAAAAGATATTGAAGTAAAAGGAATTAAGGAGATACAGCAAATGTTTGAAAGCCTACCAAAGCAGGTTAGTCAAAAAGCAGTATGGCAAAGATTTTGGAGAAAAAATAGCAAGCCAATGCTAAAGATTGCTAAGTCAAAAGTAAAACAAGATACAGGGCAATTAAAAAAGAGTTTAGGGTTTTTTACTACTAAAAAGAGTAGAAAGTTTTTAGGAGGATATATAGGACCAAGAGTAAGGGGAGCATATCGTAGTAAAGATAAAACAGGATTCTATGGAGCTTTTATAGAGTATGGGGGAGAGGTTAAGTTTTGGGGTAAAGGACCAGCAAAGGCAGGAGATCAACCTTATATGCGTCCAGCTTGGAATGAAGGCAAAGGAATAGTATTAAATAATTCTATGAAAGATGCGATAGATATAATGGCTAAAGCTATTAAAACACATGAAGCAAGGTTAAATAAATATGGTAAATTCGGATACTAATGAAAGTAGGATTAGCAATATATAATATTTTAAGTAATGATAGTGATATTACCGATATAGTATCTACAAGGATATTTCCTAATGTAGCTCCTCAGACTACTACTTTTCCTTTTATCATTTATGATGTAGATGGAGATACACCAACAGATACTAAGGATGGAGCAAGTAGTTTAGATATAAACTCTTTAATGGTATCCTGTTACTGTGAAACATATACGCAAGCATGTGATTTAGCACAATTAATACGCACAGCATTAGATAGAATATCTGAATCTACATATAATACTATCACAATACAATCATCAGAATATAGAGGATATAGTGATATTTTTGATGATGATGCAGGAGATAATGGAATATACAGAAAAGCAATAGATTTTGATATTAGGGTTATTAATGCGAAATGGCGAAACTCCTACTCATTAGAATTTGATGGAGTTGATGATTATGTTACAATGGGAGATACCACTACATTTAGTTTTGGGGATGGGAGTAGTGATGACGCATTTAGCTTCTCTTTATGGCTTGATGCAGTAGATATAACAAGCACAGGATTGATTGCTAAAGATGCTTCATCTAACTCTGAATATCATATATTAGTAAGTAGTGGGGATTATTTACGATTTAGGTTATATGATAATAGTACATCAGCTTGGATACAAACTCAGATAGATTCTACTGTTACAAGTTGGCAGGGAAGCTGGAAGCATTTAGTTTGTACTTATAGTGGTAACAGCTCATCTTCTGGATTAAAGATTTATGTAGATGGATCAGCAGCTACCCAAACAGCAACAAATAGTGGTACTTATACTGCTATGGAAAACACCTCAGCAGCTTTAAATATGGGAAGATCAGAGAGGAGTGCTTTTTATTTTGATGGTAAAATAGATGAGGTAAGTTTATGGAATAAAGAATTAAGTAGTGCAGAGGTAACAAGTTTATATAATAGTGGAAGCCCTACTGATATATCATCTAATACAGGATTAATAGGATGGTGGCGTAATGGGGATGGAGCTACATATCCTACTATCCCAGATGATTCTACTAATAGTAATAATGGCACAATGACCAATATGGCAAGTGGCGATATACAAGGAAACGTACCATCATGATATATGTAATTATAAATAGTGATGATGTAGATACAGTAAGATTCTCTGAGGTAGTAGAATCTTCTCAGCATACATTAAGATATAGTATGGATACCTCAGAAACTATTTTAAAATTTGAGGGATATACTCCATCTTTTTTAGAGGGTAAAACTCAATATACAAAAAATCAGATGAGAGAGATTATTAACAATCCAGAGAATGGCTGGATATTAAATTAAAGATTATGGAATATAAATTACAAAAGGATTGGGATAGAAACGGAAGAATATTTAAAGAAGGACAAACTTTAGATATAACTCAAGAATTAGCTCAATGGTTGGATGAAAATGGGTATGGAAAGAAAAAAAGTAAAAAACCTAAAAACATAAAAGAAGATGGCAACATTAACAGCTCAAGAGATTAGCGAGGCAGGCACAACAGTAACATACGCAGCAGCAACAGCAGATGGAGATGTAGTAGATAATGATGGCAAGGTCTTTCTTCATGTTAAAAATGGAGGAGGTAGTGAGATTACAGTAACAATTACAGCCCAAACTACAAGTGTAGATTCTCCTATTTATGGTACATTAACAAAAGCCAACGCATCCAAAGCTATTGCTGGAAGTGCAGAGGCATTTATTGGACCATTTGAGATAGAAGCATATAATAATAGTGATCAACAAATTGCAATAACTTATACAGCAGTAACAAGTGTAACTATTGCAGCATTATACTTAGGATAAGATGGCAGGACCACATGGAATATTAAACGGTACAGAGATAAAAGTGTATGCAGGATCGCATTTAATCCTATATGGTACATCTGCTACGCTTAATGTTTCTATGACAACAAGAGAAACAACAGGATTACTAACTCAAGGATGGGAAAGTTGTATGGAAGGTACAAGAAGTTGGTCCATAGATGCTGATGGTATGTACGCATGGGAAACAGATGGAGGAGCAGGATTAAAGAATGCTGACTACCTTTTCAAATCAATTATGAATCTACGTCAAAGGATTTATATAAATTTTGGAACAACAGATATGGAAGATGGAGATGTAAAATATTCAGGATGGACTTATCTAACGAGCATAAGTCTAACGGGAGGAACAGAAGATTCTGCAACATACTCAGCTTCTTTTAAAGGGAGTGGAGCATTAATTTTAACAGAATATTAAAAATAAATTATTAACAAATTAAAAATAAAAAACAATGGCAGCACCACATGGAATATTAAATGGAACGGAGGTAAAGGTTTATGCAGCAGGTACACTTGTAGCTTATGCAACAAGTGGCAGTATAAATGTAAATCAATCTCCAAGAGAAACTACCAATAAGGATAGTTTGGGTAGAAAAGAAGTAAAAGAAGGATTAACAGATTGGACAGTTGATTTAGAAGGAATGTACGCATGGGTAGATGATGGAGGATCAGCAGTAACTAACGCTGATGATTTAGTAAACTCTTATATATTAACAAGAGCAGCGATGACCATCACTTTTGGTACAACTGATACAGATACAGGAGATACAAAATATACAGGTACTGTATATATGACATCTGCATCTATGACAGGCCCAACAGAAGAATCAGCTACTTTTTCTGCTTCTTTTCAAGGAACAGGGGAGTTAGATTTAGATATTAGCAGTTAATATTAATTTAATTGGTTATCCCCTTTTGTTCTTTTGTTATTGAGAGAACAATCGGGGAGAGCCGATTACTAAAAACTCAATAACAATGGAAGATTATAATTTTGTAGAAATAGATGGAGAAAAATATCCCATCCGTTTTGGAATGAATGCTTTAAGAAAGTTTGGCAAAAGAACAGGTACTACTTTAGCTGACCTTGAAAAATTAGGAGCAGATATGGATTTAGAAAATGCTTTACAGTTAGTATATGCAGGAATAGAAGATGGATATAGAAAAGCAAAACAAAAATGTGAATTAAATATGGATTCCTTAGCAGATTTAATTGATAATGATTATGATGCTTTAGCAAAATGTATGAGTATACTATCAAAGCAGATGGGAGGCAATAAAAAACAGAAGAAGGGAAAAAAGTAGATCCCCAAGCTAACGAGATGTTATCTTGGGATGAGGTAGAGAAGATAGGATTAGGAAAGTTAGGATTAAGAGTTGATGAGCTGTATGATATGTTACCACATCAATTCTTTACAATGGTAGAGGGGTTTTTTGAATTAGAAACAGAGAGAGATAAAAGAGAATGGGAAAAAGTGAGATGGCAAACTTGTTTATTATTAAATATACATTTGCCTAAAAATAAAATTTTAAAGCCAACGGACCTATTTAAATTTGAAGGAGAAAAGAAAACTAAAACAGATTATGAAAAGCTAAGAGCAAGAGCAGAATATATTAAAAAAATGGAGGATAGCAAAAACATAGATCATGGCAAATAAGAGTGTAGGATTATTAACAATAGCATTTGGAGCTGATACCAGAGGTTTTGATAGAGCTATGAAAAAAGCTACTCGTACCATTGGTAATTTTGGTAAGAAGATGTCAAGCATAGGTAGAAACCTAACAGCAGGATTAACATTACCAATATTAGGAGTAGGTATAGCATCTATAAAATTAGCTTCCGATACTCAAGAATCTTTAAATAAAGTAGATGTAGCTTTTGGAGATTCTGCTCAAAGTGTAAAAGATTTTGCCAAAACTACTACTCAAGCATTTGGTATCGCTCAGAAAGATGCTTTAGAGATGTTATCTCTGTTTGGGGATATGAGTACATCTTTAGGTTTTAGCCAAGCATCAGCTTCTAAGATGTCTAAAGAATTAGTATCCTTAGCAGGAGATTTAGCATCATTTAAAAATATTCAAGTTGATGTAGCTCAAACTGCATTAGCAGGAGTATTTACAGGAGAAACAGAATCATTAAAAAAACTCGGTATCATGACTACCGAAGCTACACTAAAAGAAACAGATTACTTTTTATCTTTAGGAAAGACGTGGAAACAACTGACTATGCAAGAAAAGATAATGGTAAGATATGCGTCAGTAATAGAACAAACTCAAAACGCAACAGGAGATTTTGTAAGAACACAGGATAGTTTTGCAAATCAATCAAGACAATTACAAGCAGATTTGAAAAATTTAGGAGGAGAATTAGGGGAAGTTTTATTACCTATTGCTACAAAATTAGTAGCTAAAGTAAGAGATTTAGTTAAAGAGTTTGCAGCATTGAGTGATGAGAAAAAAACATTGATATTAAAGATAGCAGGAGTAGCAGCTATATTAGGACCTGTACTCATTATGTTTGGAAGTTTTGTTACCATAATAGTAAATGGAGTAGTACCAGCAATATTATTATTTAGTAAAGCTATGATTATCTTAGGTAATACTATTTCTAAAAATAAGATATTAAGTATTATAGCAATAGTAGGAGCTTTAGGATACGAGATGGCTGTTGCTGCTGGTATTATTGAAAAATTTACAATAAAAGGAGAGGATACTAATGAGATAATGAAGGAGTCTGAAAAAGCTATTAATTCTACAAATAAAGAGATTAAGAATTTACAGAACAATCTTGGGAAGATAGATTACAGTAACTTATTAGGAGGTACAGGAGAAGGACCAATGACAGGGGAGGACGCTTTTGCTATTGATAAGGAAAAATTAGAAAAATCATATAGAGAGCTTACCAATGGTATCAAGCAGGAATATTTAGGTATGACTGCTGGTATTATAAGCACAGAGGAGCAGATGCAAGATGCTTTATACTCATCTCAATTAGGGCATCTGATGGATATGAAAGCACTATATAATCAATATGGATTAGATGTTTCTGCCATAGATAATCAATTATCAGATTTACTAATATCAAATAGAGAAAAACAAACAGAAGCTATCTTTAACTGGGATAAGGCCTTAACTCAAGCAGGAGAATCTATTGGCTCATCATTATCTCAAGGAGCAGAAGATTTATCTCAATTTGGGTCTATGGTAAAATCTGTAATAAAAGATACTATTGGAGCTATTATAGCAGAAGGGGTGGCGTTAGCCATAACAGGTGCGTTAAGAAACTCAGCTTTTTTTGGAACAGCCCCTTGGATGATTCCTATTGTAGCAGGATTAGCAGCAGGATTAGCTCGTACTGCTTTTAATAGTCTTATTCCGTCATTTGCAGAAGGAGGTATTGTAAGTGGACCAACAGTAGGGTTAATGGGAGAATATTCTGGAGCAAGAACAAATCCAGAGGTTATAGCTCCATTAGATAAACTTAAAAGTATGATGGGAGGAGCAAATCAACAGGTAGAAGTGGTAGGGAGGATAGCAGGTAATGACATCTGGTTATCTAACAGTAAAGCAACATTTAATAGATATAGGTCAGCGTAATGGCATTCGCAAAAAGATTTACAAGTACGTTCTATTCCTTAGCAGGACATCCATATAAAATGCAGATATGGGATGATGGATATACAGGATCAAGTCATGAGCTTCAGATAGGGAAGGGAGGACCACAAATAAAATACAAAGCAGATGAAGATGATAGATATAATACAATACTTGCATCTACTATAACCATACCTCTTGTTGCAGATGATTCTCTTGGGGGTTTAGACTTAATAACATGGAGAGAAGAATTAAGAACAACCACAGCAGAGAAAAAAACTTATATCCATATATATAAAAGAGCTTTTGGTCAAGTCATTACAGGGATAGCTCCAATCTGGAGTGGGTTTGTTTTAATGGATTTATCTCAAGATGAGGATGTATCTACCCCTTATGAGATACAGATTAGTGCTACGGATGGTTTATCATTATTAAAAGAGGTAGACTTTGTAGAAGATGGAGCAACCCCTCCCTATACAGGTGATGATAGACGTAAAAATAAAAAGAGAATAACTACCCATATCCATCATATACTATCACAAATAGGAGCAGCTACAACAAGTGAGGGGGCTGGAACTGATTGGTCTTATTCTACCTCTGTGAATTGGTATAATGAGGAACATCAAGCCACTACAAAAGCATACGATCCATTATATCTTTCGCAAGTTGATTGTAGATTATTTTATGAGCGTTATAGGGATGACGATGGAGATCTATTTTTTAAAGCTCCAAATTGTTACGATGTACTCTCAGCTCTATTACTATACTGGGGATGTAGAATTACTTATTGGAATCATAATTATTATGTAGTACAGATTGATACTTATGATACAGCAGCAGGAGGTACTTTTAATGTACCTGATAATGTTAATACGAGATGGTACACAGATACAGGAGGAAGTTTATCTAATTATGATTATTTAGGTACTAAATATTACTCTCAATATCAATTAGAAATTAATAATACATCTACTATTTCTGAATATATAAAACGATTAAGTGGTACAATTTATGATTATTACCCAGCAGTAAAAAAAGTATCTACTACTGCATTAACAGGAGGAGATGCTAATTATTTTTCTGGCTTCCCCCCTTCGCCTTTTGGGGGAGTATCAACCCAAAGTATTCAGCAAGAGAATATAGATAACTATGCGTCAGCAGATTCAGCTATCTTAGAATTTGATTTAACGATAACGCATGACCAATCTGCTGCTACAAATAATACACATCCTATTATAGATACGGGTAATGCAGGTACGAGAATGGATTGGTCAGCTTTTGATTTTAGAGTATATTTTATTATAGAGGCCGTACATGATGGGGATACTTATTTCTTAAAATATGCAGGTCCTAATCTTCATTGTGTATGGGAGCCAGCAACAGGAAACCCCTATACTACTACCGATCTATTTTATGCTGAATTTGTAAATGTACCTAAGAATGGTACACAGACACAAACTTTTGAATACCTACTATCAACAGGTCCAGCTGGAGATGATTTTACAGGAGAACTTGAGGGGATAAAAATACAATACAAACCCCAAGATAGTAGTGTAGCTTATATGAAACCAGCAGCAGGAGAATGGAGTTCAGGTATTTATTCATGTTGTATCTGGAAAGAGCATGGTAATCCCAGCTCTGGAGGATTGAATGGATGGCTACCAGCATGTGGACCATCAACACAAAATTCTTCAGCTACATTAAATGCTTATACTACGGATTCTTATGGGGTTAATATAAAGGGAGTTGCTAATCCCTCCTCACAATGGACTCTGGGAGGTTATTCAATTGCACATGCCAATCAAATGGGTCAAATAGTGAATTATAGTAATTTTATAGACTACATGAATCTTACAGGAGGAGGATTAAGTGTAAGTCCATATAGAGGAAGTTTTATATTAATAAGCACTAATATATCTTCTGCTTCAGTTTTGATTCAAAGTACCAATACTACTGATAGTTATTCAGTAGAATTACCTTCTTTATTATGGGGGGATGTACCTAACCCTTATGACACCCAAGCTATAAAGGTATGGGATGGTAGTGCTTGGGTAGGTACAAATTATACGGGTAAATGGGGAATAGGTACATTAAGTGGAACTACAACGATTAACACTTTATTATTACAAGAATATTTAAGAGGTGGGTCTATAAATATTAGGAAAGCAGCTATGGAATTAGTAATGAGTCAAAATGGATTGACTAAAAGTGATGGTAGTGGCTTTACACAGAAGCAATATATAGGTCCTATTACTAAGATGGTAGAAACAGCAGAAGATGGATCATATCATTATTATATATTTCAAAGAGGTACATTTTCTCTATCAGAGGATAGTTGGAGAGGAGAATGGTTTCAATTTAATAGGGATGGATCTCTTACTATGACTAATACCAATACAGTTACTCTTAGTCCTTTTGCAAAGACAATAGGATTAGGAGGAGCAGGAACAGGGGCTTTACTAAAAATGATGAATTATAACTCCTATGGTTTTGTAGTTACTAATACTACATCTACTATAAGTGCAGGAGCAAGAACAGAATTTGATATATTAGCTATCAATTATGCCATCTTCTTAGATGGAGATCCTATAACCTTATTAGACGTGAAGAATGGTATAATGCACAGTTTAACGATTAATGCTACACAGGCCTCTGGAGATGATACATTAACTATTGACTCTTATAGTTTTCCCTCAGATGTAGAGGAAGGAGCTATGGTATTTATTAATAAACAGGTAATATCTAAACAATATCAACATAAAACAACAGGTACTATTGCTGGGATGCCTGTTGATGCAGATGAGCTGGGATGTATAAAATATACAAGTGGAGATGGTACTTATACCATAGATGCAGATACTATAATAGGGGTAGATTTAGATTATATAAAAATATTGCCGAGTGATTTTTTAGCTAATGATGATAATACAACTTATAGTGTAGCTTGGAAAGATGGGTCAGGCCAAACAGGGGTAATCCCCGAAGATGGAGCTTTAGAGATGTTTGCTTTTGTGAGTATCCCAGCAGGAAAAACAGCTACCACAGTAGATGTATGGGGAAGTAATGCTAAGGCCTTAAATGTATATGCTCATGATGTAGATAGTGGGGGAGGAATGGGTACAGCTATTGGTACAGGTACAGTAAATACACAGCTTGATATTACAGATACAGCATCTACTGATACCAATTTTTTAGTGATTAAAATAACTACTACTGCAACTTCTAATAGAGTCTATGGAGGGAAGGTAACAATAATAGATACTCCATAATGAAAAAAATATTAATTTTATTACTTATTGTTTTAGTATCATGTACTGCTCCTAAAAAATGCTGTGGGCAAATTCAGAGTTTTTTAAAATATTCTACTCTTTATGTTTCAGCAGATTTAACATCTCCCCTTTCAGAAAGACCTCATTATAGAATAGATAGGCAAACAGGAGAATTAACAGATGAAACTGTTATACATCCTTATAATTATCAACTTAATATAGGTATAAGAAAGATAGCTCGTTTTGATTATGAGAATAAAGCCAAAACATTTTATGATGGTAGTGAAAATAATATTAGCCATTCTGCTACCATAGGTAATGTAGATGGATTTGAATATAATGCTACATTATCTTATGTAAGAGATAGAAGTAAAAAGTTTACCAATCAGAATTATTGGCTAAGATATGTTCATCAATACTTTTTAATAAAAGGAGATTACCAAGATAAGCAAGAGATAAAATTAAAGCATTATGGAGGAGAGATTAGAGGTAGAGTAAGTTGGGGTAAATTTGATTTTACAGCAGGAGTAAAACATCGTTCACATCCTGTTTATGGTGTAAATCCTTTTGAGATGAATTTTGCTCCAGATGATGCATGGTTTAATATTGCTTATGATTTAGGATATGAAGATTCTTATTGGTATTATGATGGAGAGCAAAATGGAGTAGATGATATTTATGATTATTATAATTGGAAGTGGTATGATCCTCAAGGGAATTTAATTGCAGATACAGATCAAGAATTTTATAGGTATCATTTTGGGAGAGCTATTGATGAGTATAATAATAGAGAATTAGAAAAGATGGGGATACAACAAGAAGTATCAGCAATTATAGGAATAGCATTTTATCATTATGCTAAAAACTTTTGGATTCATTCTTGGGGAGATGTGATGCCTTATCATAAAGGATTATCAGAATATGCTTATACAGATTTAAAATTAGAAGATAAAACTACTATTGATTTTGATAGTGGATTAATTATAGGAACAAAATTAACAACAAAATTAGGATTATTTATTGAGGGTAGATACCAAAGGTACTGGGATATAGATAATTATGAATTAAAAACAGGAATTAACTATTTATTTTTATAGAGATGAAAGAATTAAATGAAAATACAGGATTTAAAATTAGTGTAAAAACATTAATAGCAATAGGATTTGCTTTATCCACCTTAATTGGTTTTTATTTTACGATACAGTCAGATATTGCAGAAGCTAAAGCCCTACCAATACCAGAAATTTCAAGAACAGAATTTGATTTAAAGGATAAGATGATTAGACAGACTATCATGAATACTAAAGAGGATGTGGAGGAGATAAAAGAAACACAAAATAAAATGGATGAAAAGATTGATAGGATAGAAGAAAAATTATTTAGCTTATGAAACAAGGTGCAGAAATATGGACAATATGGGGTATATATTGCTTCCTTATAGTAATAATGCTCTTGATTGGTACTTTTGCGTCAGCCCAAACTATTGTAACTGATAAGAGTTTTAGCAAAACAAATCAAGGTATTGCATTGGTAGAGTTTTGGGCAGAATGGAATAAAACTAATGAATGTAATTGGATTAAAGATATTGACAATACTAAAAGTTTTCGTATTGATTTAGAAAGTGAAACTGCTAAAGATTATGATATTAGCGTATTACCAACAATTATAGTGTTTAATAATGGCGAAGAAATTAAAAGATTTGAGGGTGATTTATCGTTCAAATTATGTCCTAAAAGAACACCAAAAAAGATAAAAAAAGTAGTAGAAGGATTATTAATTAACAAATTTTAAGATGAGTATATTAGGTAATATTTTTAGTTCTGCTGGTAGCGATTTAGTAAAATCAGTAGGATCTGTTGTAGATGATTTAGTAACAACAGATGAGGAAAGATTAGAAGCAAAAAATAAGATTGAAACGATGTTTAGAGAGTATGAAGCTCAGATGCAAAAAGAAGTAACAGCAAGATGGCTTTCAGACAATCAAGGAAGTTGGCTAACAAAAAACATAAGACCATTGGTATTAATATTTTTATGTGTTTCAACAGTATTATTAATATTTATAGATGCTGGAGTTATAACTTTTGAAGTTAAAGCATCTTGGGTTGACCTTTTACAATTAGTTCTTATTACAGTTATTGGAGCTTATTTTGGGGGCAGAAGTTTTGAAAAAATAAAAAAATGAAAAAGCGTAAATTAAATAGTAAAAACCCTAAATATCTTAAAATTGAACAAGAGGATGTTGATAAAAGATTAATTAGGGAAGTAAAAGGAGCTAAAATTTATGCAATATTTAAAAAATAAAAAAAATGAATCAATATTTTAGAAAAGTAAAAGGGATTTATGTAGAGTTTAACTGCCCTTGCTGTGGTAAAAATGATATGAATGAGTTATTTATAGATACATTAAGAGCAGCAAGAGAGTATAGCAATACTCCTTTTATTATTAATAGTGGATATAGATGCGAAAAGCATAATAAAAAAGTAGGTGGCAAAGTAGGAGATAAAGCAAAAGGTATCCCAGCTTCCACACATACAGTAGGTGCAGCAGCAGATATTCATTGTACGGAAAGTAGGCAAAGAGCATTGATTCTATGTGGCTTAATAGAAGCAGGTTTTAGTAGAATAGGGATAGCCAAAACATTTATCCATGTGGATATGGCAGATAGATTAGAGGGGAAAGACAAGAAAGTAGAGGCAGTTTTCTGGCTTTACTAATTATAAATTTAAAAACAAAAAAAAATGAAAAAATTATTTTTAACATATATATTAGCATTTACAACTTTAGTTGCTTCGGCACAATTTATGGTAGTTACAACAGTAGATATGCCAGAAGAAAATGAGAGTTGGGGAATGGAAAACTTTACTGATAACTTAGGGATAGGTTATGAAGTAAATGATAAGATCATAATTGGAGCTGTAAAAAACGGGGAAGATTACGATTTATGGGGTAGATATATTATCAACAATATGTATATCTCCATGCAATCATCAATGGATTCTACTGATAACATGAGAGTAGGAGTAGGATACTCAGTAGATTTAGGTAAAAAGCTATATTTAGAACCTAATTACTCTATGCGAATGAAAGAGAATGATGAGGGAGAAAGAAGTGGAGAGTTTAAATTAGGAGTAGCATACAAATTTTAATTATTAATTTTAAAAACATACATAAAAAATGGAAAATATATTTAATCAAGTAGGAAATTTCGTAGGGAAATTAACAAATTTATTAATATCAATAATGGCTTTAGGTATAATTGGAGAGGTATTATTTGGTGGACCTGTATTAGGTTTATCAGTAATAAGTGGAGTAATGGATATTATATCTTTATTTGGGAGTAATGGTGTAGTGGGAATTATTGCATTGGTAGTAGTCTACCAATTATTGGAGAGAAAATAAACTCCTTTTATAGCAGAGGGTAGGCCAATAATTCCTGCCCTTTGCTTTTTTTATGCAAAATAAATATTTAATATTTCAAGATGAGATAGTTGAATTATGGAATACAAATCACGGCTATACTGCAATAGCAGAGATCTTAATAGCAAATCATAATTTAGAAGTTACATCAAATTATCTTAGAAAGCAAGTTGCAAAAATTATAAAAACAGAATCATTAGTCAATGATTTATCTAATGTCAATCATCATTCTGCTTTAAATGAGCATTTAAAAGAAAGAGGAATTAATAAAGAGGATGTTATAAGTGTAAAGCATTGGCAAAGTATGAATGGGGAATTACGATTTTCCATAGTAACAAAAGAAAAGCAACGATTACAAGAAAATGAGTTACTTGAAAAAATAAAGGATTTAATTGAAGATCATAATCCTTATTACCCACCCATAGATAAAAATAAAAATGCTGATAATTTATTAGTCATTAATCCAGCCGACATACACATTGGAAAATATGCTAATAAGAAAGAAACAGGAGAAGAATATAATAGTGAAATTGCTTTTAAGCGTGTTCTGGAGGGCATAGAGGGATTAATAGATAAAGCGAAGGGTTTTACCATAGAAAGAGTGTTATTTTGTGTAGGCAACGATATACTGCATGTAGATAATGTATATAATACTACTACAAAAGGTACAAGGCAAGATGTGGATGGAAAGTTTTGGGAGCATTTTGAATTAGCATTAGACCTGTACGTTAAATGTGTAGAGAGGTTACGATTAATAGCTCCTGTTGATGTATTGCATTCTATGAGTAATCATGATTATCAAAGTGGCTTTCATTTAGCTCACTCGCTACAAAGCTGGTTTAGAAGTGCCAAAGATGTTACATTTGATATAAGTGTTGCACATCGTAAATATTATAAATATGGGAAAAATCTTATAGGATTAGAGCATGGCGACGCAGCTAAATTTGATAAGCTACCATTATTAATGGCTCAAGAAAGGCCTAAAATGTGGAGTGAAACCTTATATAGGTATTGGTACTTACACCATATACATCATAAGATAAAGCATAAATGGTTAGATTCTAAGGATTTTATTGGAGTATCCGTAGAATATATGCGATCGCCAAGTGGAGCAGATAGCTGGCATAGTAGAAAAGGATATTGTGGAGTACATAAAGCAGTAGAGGGATTTATACATCAAAAAGAAAGTGGTCAAGTTGCAAGAATCGTACATTATTTTTAATATATTCGTATAATTTTAGTTATTAGTCGTAACATAATACTTGTTTTGGGAATTAGGTAAGCAGCTTCGCTTACCTATTCTCATTTATGTTAATAAGTGTGTTAATATCTATTCAACAGACTTTATCTAAATTGTTAAAATCTATTTATATTTGTTCCAACAAAAAACAATAACTAAAATGAAAAAATTATTATGGAAAGCCACTAATAAATATGGTACAATAGCAAGAGATAAAATGAATGATAAAGAATTTTTAGATTTTCTCAAGCACAATAAATGGTCAGCATATACTTATGCTGCATACACTAATTGGAGTGTAAAACAGATATTAAAAAACATATTACAGTATATAGTAATAGTATTAACAGTTTTAGGAATAGGAGTATTAATCTTAGAATTTTTAGTAAGAATATAAATTTAAAATAATAAAACAATGCAAAAAGAAGCCAAAGTAACTAACATACAAGGAGATGGAATGTTTAACGACTTGTATAAATTTGAGATAGAATTAGATAATGGAGATAGTGGAAAAGTATATAAAAAAAGAGATGATTCTGGAGTACAAATAGGAGAAACGATTACCTATACAAAAAACGATAAAGGAACTATCAAAGTACAAACAGGATACGAAAAAAGATTTCCCGAAAAATTTAAAGATAAAGGATATGATAAACGTACACAAAGATATATAATAAGACAATCCTCATTAAAAACAGCTACTGATTTTATAATAAATACAAAAGGAAAAGAAAGTGATATATTTCTATTAGCAGATAAGATGGTAGCATATTGTATGGGAGGAATCAATGATTTTGAAAATGATAAAAAACAAGAAAAAGAAGAAAATAATGTACCATTCTAAAATAACACATAAAAAAGTAGATAGAGCTATTGAAGCAGTATGTGAAGTATATGGAGTAGAAAGGAATCATGTACTCAATGTACGTTGCAGACCAAGACCAATCCCAGATGCAAGAAGAATGCTGGTCCACTATATGCATAATCATCTATATATAAAACATTATCACATGAAAGATTTTATAGATAATTTATGTCATAGTACAAGCATCTATCATTGTAGAAAATTAGATTTTTTTCTCCAAAGAGAAAAAGATACTAAACGTAAATACTTAAAATTCAGAGAGGTGGCTGGAGAGTTTAATGATAAATTAGAACAGCTTGACATTAAAAAGAAGGAGATTTTAGAGATGCAAAAAGAGGTTAGGGAATTACTCAAAAAAATCAAAAAAGATGATAAAAGGATTTGAGCATATAACTTTTGAATTAACTAAAGATGAGATGGAATTGTTACCAACTATCATCAAAGGATTAGTTACTAAAAAAGGAAAAGCTAATGCCGTTACAAGCACCAAAATTTGTGAGGCTATGAATATAGATGCTCCAAGATTAAGAAAGATGATTAGCTATATTAGAGTTAATGATCTAATCTTTGGATTGTGTAGTAGCAGTAATGGATATTATATAGCAGAGAATCTTAATGAATTAGAGGATTGCTGTATATCTTTAAAGCAGAGGATAGCTACTCAAGTTAAGGTATTGAATAGCTTAGAGAAACAGGAGATTATGTTTGGTGGAACAGGGCAAACGACATTATTTGAATGAAAACAAGAGATTTTAAAGGCATCTGGATACCTAAAGAGATTTGGCTTAATAACAATCTTAAACTAATAGAGAAGATATTTTTAGTAGAGATAGATTCATTAGATAATGAAGATGGGTGTTATGCTTCAAATAAATACTTTGCAGAGTTCTTTGGAATCACAAAAGGCAGATGTAGTCAAGTCATTAGTGCTTTACAAGAAAAGAAGCTAATAAACATACATTTTGAGAGAGATGGTAAAGTAATTACTCATCGTATAATAAAGGTAGTTAATAAATTAAATAGGGTAGTTAATAAAGAATTAGAGGGTAGTAAAAATATTAAAGGGGGGTATTTAGAAAATGATAAAGATAATAATACAATACTTAATAATACAGTTAATAATAATAATAGGTTTAAAAAACCAAAAATTGAAGATATTGAAGAATATTGTTTAGAGAGAAAAAATAATATTAATGCTGAAAGATTTTATGATTATTATGAATCT
>VTLG01003402.1_pt1 | contig 22666 bp, 34 predicted proteins | sample 4694571 | NCBI WGS metagenome assembly VTLG01 (sample SAMN12604809, study PRJNA352737) | marine metagenome | biome: ENVO:00000447; feature: ENVO:00000209|ENVO:00000569|ENVO:01000036; material: ENVO:00002151; isolation source: viral sequences binned using virsorter ...
TCACGAGAACATCGGCAAGGCTTGGGCTTACGGTTTCCCCTTTGCTGTTCTCAATGAGAACTCTGTCATTTTGAATAGCTGTGACAGTTCCAGCGATACCCGTCAGGGTGAACTCGACCGGCGTACCGGCCTTTAGGATTGCAGTAACCATTTATTGGTACTCCTTCATAGTTGCCCGAAGTTGTGACGATCGAGTGCGTTGACGTTTCGGGCGATTGTCCCACGCTCCCGTTCCTGTGAAGTGTTTTTGATGTCCTGTTGACACCTTGATGTCCTCACCTTTGATGATTAATTTTTTTGATTTCTTACGCATCGAATAAGTCCTCTAATTCCTTAGCTTCTACTTCAGCCTTTGCCATTTCATAAGTCATAAACATCGCTGAACTAATAACGGTGGCTTGTGCCATTAATGAAGACATATCGTCCTCATCTTCTACGGTAAGCCGTGCCAGATTAGCGGCTAGGTGTGTAAGCGTGTCGCCTACTTCCTCATGCTTACTAATAAATTCACCGCAGTATTCCATTGGATCAGACTGCATTGCTTTTTCAACTACTGCCAGCATTGTTTCTGCTTTGATTTCTAAACTCATAATTCTTTTTCCTTGTGTGGTTTGGGATTCAGTGGCTCTTAACCTTAGCAACGTTGCTCCAGTTCCCCTGTGTTATGCTTTCATTCTACAATATATATCGGCATTAGTCAAGGTCTACGTCCATGATTTCTGCAAATACTTGCATGTTTTTATACAGTTTAGCATCGTTTTCTTTGTACTGGATCTCACGACCAGCGGCAACGTCATCGGCATAGCTCTGAATGATTCCGGTACGGATCTCACCCTTAACTTCACGAGGATCAACATCAACAACGCTTTCCTCGATCTGCCTATTGAGACGCTTTAAGGTTCTACCGCCTTCACGGTTGTCGTGGAATTCTTCCGGCAAGTGTTCGTTTGGAATCCAAAAGCATTCCATGATAGCGGCATCTAGTTCGGCAAGCATTTTTTTAGTTGTTTCGTTCATAACTTTTCCTTTGTTGTTGTTTTGTATACTAAGATTCTACCATAACTTGGTAGCAATGTCAAATTAATTCCGTTAAATTACTTTAACTTTCCAGACTTTTCCTGAGTAGTCCATGTAATTATCGCCGTCACTGTAAACGGTAACACCACCACCATAACCATACGAGGATGGCTGATCCTGTGCGTCGTCGTCGTTAACAGGATACCAACGATCACCACAGCAATCGCAATCAACGCCATCGGCTACGCCGTTGAAGTAGACACCGTGATCCTGTGCGATACGGTTGGCATCGTCGGCATTATCTGCCTGAACGAATATCAACGGAGTGCCTTTGAAAACGCCGAACGAATTGTTTTGTCTGAATTTGAAGTAGCTCATAATTTTCCCTTTCGTTATGTCTACATTATACCATAAACTTGGCCGGTTGTCAAGAGGAAAATCAGAATTTTATTGTAAAACTTCTGCCCCAAGAAAACCAACCAAGCAAGCACCGATAAGTAAAAATAAGAATGTCATATTTTCTCCTTTCATTCTATTATATATTATCGGCAAGCACAAGCCCAATACTTTAGAGATTCCGGAGAAATAACTGACTTTTTTTCTTATTGAGATTCAGTCTCAACAACGTTGCGGGGCGGGCCCCAACTGCCATTTTGACAGTCATTCTTCAAAGCCCAAATCTTCCCAATCAACTTCAACCAGCATACCATCACGCACGCCAAAATCCTTAGACGCTTCTGGCGGGTTAACCACCCTGCAGAGTAACGGACCTCTACCGGCATTCAGCCATCTTTCAATCTTTACCGTCTGCCCTTCTTCCAGCATCGCAAACTTTTTGTTTCCATACTGGTCATAGAAACGCCTCTCTTTAATTATTCTTAATTCGCTCATTCTCAATTTCCTTTCAGTGATTCGCACCACTTGCTAAATACTTCCCGAGCCTCTGCCCTGTCTAGGCCAAATGCATATTCTAATTCTCTCGGCGCTCCCATCATATTCATGGAACCACTGTCTCGTAAATCTTCTAGGAATTCAAAATACTCTTGCATGTCTATTCTCCTGTTACCTGATACTGATGTCCGTTTTCTAGTGTGATTGTTCCACCGAAGAACTCCCACATAATTTTTGTTTCCATCGCTTCACGATTTAATCTTTCTAGCTCCGGCAAATCTTCTTGTACTTGTTCCGGTGTGCAATCTGTTTGTAAAATTCTCATAGTCATAGTTCTTTCCACTCCTCGCCTTGTTCAACCGGCTTCTCTCTAGATAGTATCTGTACATCATAGCGACCGTTACCGATACCGCCTAATGTCTTCACGGCTATGCTGCCGCTTTCCTCTTGGTCAACCCATAGCGTGACAACTAAGTCATCAAACAGGTCTCTCACTTCCACGACTCCGATTTCAATACTTCCATCGAATCGCATATCCTTACCGTTCATTTTCCATTGTGGAATCATAATTAAAATTCCTCCGTTATCTCTACCTTGAAATCTTCATTGTGTAGCGTACCACATACGCCAGATTCAGACCACGACAAACTGAACACACAGTTTCCGTCTGCGTCTAAGACATCTAGACCACGAACAGAACGGTGTATTGTTCCGTCTTCACTCGCGCAGATTTTCAGGGTTTCGTTTTCCATCTCAAAACTTTGCGACCCGTTAATCTCGAACAAATCTAGTCCGTCTTGGGCTCTTTCGTCTGCAGTTATCATAACTTTTCCTTTTCGTTTCGTTTAGTTTCTTTACTAAGATTTTACCATAGCATTAAGCCAATGTCAAACCTTTTTTCTAAAAACCTTGGAGACCGTGTTCATCGTGCATCAAATCCCACAGGTCACAAGCAGCGTTCCAGTCTTCAAGTGAAACCTCTTCAACTTGTTCCAACTCTTCGTTACTAGGTTCGTTAACCATAGTTTTCTCCTTTAGTTTGATTTCTGATTCTTCCCAGCTATTGCCATTTGCAATACTTGGTTTGTTAGTACCACCGATTAGTAAATACTGTTTTCCCTCTTCGGGCTTATCTTTTTTAGTCATAATCTTTCCTTTCGTTTAACTTCTTATATTATTATTATCGTCTATGGGTGTGACACGTTAGGTCACTCAAACGTATTTTCCTACAATTTTTTTCCACTTTTTCATCACATATTCGTAGCTGCCCTGAGCCTCTACGGTTCCCATAGCTGAGCCGGTTGAGCCTACCCAACTAGCGATTGCGTACTTACCTAGCCGATTGCATCGCACTAGGTGGCGCGTGCCGGTTGGAGTTTCTTTTGTCATTCTGATTTCGTATGCGACGTATGCCATTTTATTTCCTTTTGTTTCGTTTTCGTTATGACCCTATTATACCATAAACATCGGTATTTGTCAAGAGCAATTTAGCTTTTTTTCTGAAATTTAGAAGGTTTTATTTTCTTCTGTATTTGCTTCAGAGTGCCGGCTGACAAGCATCCGGTGAATATGTCCGCGTGTCGTTTCAGGCTCGCGTTGTGTTTGGCTATCGCTATCTTTTTATTGTTTAGCATGTTATTTCCTTTCTTGCTATATATATATTATCGCACATGGTCGTGACACGTTAGGTCACTCACTCAACATTTTCTGAAAATAATATAATCTTTTTTAGCTTATTGAGATTCAGTCTCATTAACGACTTCGGGGCCGGCCCCGCCGCCCTATTGAGACCCAGTCTCATTAACCCCAATAGTCAGGATCGTCATAGACCATATACAGGTCATTCTCCAAATTCATTTCGGCTTCCCACTCAGCCTGTGCGACGCGCAGGTCATGCTCGTCGAGTTCGTCCTCGATGCCTTCATCCACCCAATCATAAAACTCAGTGTCGTGGTCGTCTTGGAACGCCTCCCACTGTGCTTCAGCGATTTCGGCCAGCTCCTGCTCCTCCTGACGGTGAGATTGTTCCAGCTCGTAAAGGTAAGCGGAGGTGGTTTCTTCAGCGAATTGGTTTGTAGTGAACTTGTCCATGATTGGAACTCCTAAAATTGGTTTTTGTTATGACTTGATTATACTATAAGTATCGGCAGATGTCAAGGGGAAACTTTAGAAAAAATCGCAAGAATCGCAATCGACAACGCCGACCCTATCCATGGTTTCCCGTGTGAAGGAGCCACGATACTCGGGACTCCAAGGAACGTAGACGACGACCCTGTCGCCATCGAGGGTTTTAACCTCAATGGAATCGAGTTCGTGATTGAACCCGTCAGCGTAAGCGGCGGCGTTGGTAGAGGTGTCGAAGAAAATTTCAAAATGCATAGTGTAAATCCTTTCGTGATCGTTTTCGTTATGCCTCCATTATAATATATATCGGCCACAATGTCAACACATCTTGAGATAAAAACCAGAAAAAAGTAAAAGTATTTCTTATTGAGATCGAGTCTCAACAAGCGGCGCGGGGCGGGCCCCAACTGCCATTTTGACACCCTAAAACGAGAAAGCTACTTGGGAAGAAACAAAAAGCCCACCGGCTGAGTAATCAACCGGCAGGCCACAACGAAAGGAACTGTCCTATTTTTTTTAGAAGCGGAACAGCACGCCTAACAAATCTTACTGTAATCATGTACAGGGAACGTAAGCTCCTGCAGCTCAAGCGGCTTGAGTTCTATAATCTCTGCACCGCCTTCGATCTTTGCTGATGTGCTACACCCTAACATTAAGGCACAACATAAGCCAGCCAATAATGCCAATGTACACAATGCAACCGCCTTTACTTCTGTTTCACGAACCATGCCAATAGACCTTTCTTCTGTACCTGTTTCTTCTTCCTGTTTTCCAACCGCTGGAATTCCCTTGCCAACTGTACTGCGTGAATCCTTCGCATTTTCATTATATACTACTCCAAAATATTCGTATTCGCTAATTGTCATTAGTTTACCCATGTCATATAAAAGCCAAACGATGCGATGCATGATGCACCAAACCAAAACAGATATTCGTTAAACTTATCTTTCACTATACACACTCCATTTCAAATTCATAATTTGCCTGTTCGTATCTCTGCGAGTTGAATTCTGTTAGTCCATTGACAACAACCTCGTAATGCTCACAGTGTCTATTATATAGAAGCTCCACCAATCGGCCTGTATTGTCTTCCTCTGATTTATATACCACAAATTCCATTATCTTACATCCTTATCTAATAGAGATAGTACAACCGGTAGTGTTACACCTACCACAATAAAAGTTTCCCAAAACCATACAGGTGCCATTATTCACTACCCCACTTTGCTATAACCTTAGCCTTGTAAGCACAGTATGCTTTACGGCTTTCCTCGAATTCTGGAACGCGCCACTTGTCGCCATCCTGAACAATCTCAACATCTCCATAGCCTTCGATGAAGCTATGTTTAGTGTAGTCATTGCTGAAATCAGCATAGGCGTCACTGTTAGGTCGTTCTACTATGTGACCCTGACCAACTTGTAATTCTGAAACTCTCATTGTATTCCCTTTCGTTGGAATGTTGTTTGTTATGCTTTTATTATATTATATATATCGACAAATGTCAAGGGTAAACTTTAACTATTTATAATATTTGTCAAAGTTTTTTTCCTGTCCCACAATCGCTGTAGCTCATTGAAAACACAGTTCTTATTGAACTGTCCTAGTTCGTTAGTGTGTTCAACAATCTTCTTCTCGATGTTGCGGTTTACTTTGAACAGTTCTAGTTTAGCTTCGTTGCGTGTCATGTGATTTCCTTTAATCGTTTAATTGTTATACTAGTAGTATATACTAAGTATCGTCATTTGTCAAGAGCAATCTTTAATTATTCTCAGATTTTTTAGTAAGTTCTTTCATATTCCCCTGCAACGCTAAGCAGGATGGAATCTCCTTTATTGTTTTTGATGCTGTCGTTGTACATGGCGACAACATAGCCATCCTTAACGTAGTTATTACGCAAGGCTTTTGCGGTTTGGATATCTTCAGCGAAATCCTGCTTGTAAACTTTGCGTTGAATCATGAGGTCTAATCTAAACATTTTATTTCCTTTCGTTAATTCTTATACCTTAAGTATATTATATATATCGACAAAAGTCAATAGGGACTTGAGTATTTTCTTAGAATAATTTAATCTTTTTTCTTATTGAGAATGAGTATCAATAAGCGAGAGGGGCCGGCCCCGACTGCCAAAATGACAGACTACATATCAGCCAGACCGTATTCATCATGCATCATATCCCATAGGTCACAAGACGCATTCCACTCTTCAGCGGAGACTTCTTCGATTTCGTTCAGCTCTTCGTTGGTAGGTTCAGTAATCATAATTTTCCTTTCGTTTAAGATGATTGTATTATACCATAATTGTCGCTACTTGTCAATAGCAATTACATTATTTTCTGTAAATAAATTAATAATTCTTTTACATACCACGCGACGATAAAGACAGTCCCTGCCGATAGCATAGCCATACCATAGATACCAAATTCTTTTTTCAGTTCGATTAATTTGTCAATCATGTCTTACCTTTCGATTAATTAATTTGTATACTATATTATTACATATTATCGTCTAGTTGTCAAGTAATACTTTAACATTTTACAGAATATATCCCTAGTATTTTACACGCTGCAAATATCGTGCCACTATAGGGGTATTTTTATAGAATGGGCGCATATCAACGAATATTTATCAAAATTCCCATGGTGGTGCAGACATATCTAGGACACCTCCCAGATAAAAGTGGTCGTTTAAATTTAAAATTTTGGCCACCATATTGATAAAAGTGGTCATTTGGCTAGAGAGCCTTAAGAGTCTTTTTGCGACTTCTGGAGCCGCCGAATATGATCTTTTTGTTTCTCAAGTTCCCAAGAGTCAGTAAACTTGCAAGATTGCATGAGAGTCAGCTTGCGTTGTGCTGCTTTAATCTTTTCTTCAGTCGTTTGGTTGTTGGATTCCACAGATTCCTCGCCCCTGTTTCTTTTTAATGCCTAGTTTCTGTCGTACCTTACGAACAGCGTCAAGAGTAACCTTTCGGTCGGACATTTCACTGATCTTCTCAGCCAACTCCTTATCTTTCATGAACGCAGCATTGTCTTTAATAAATTGCCGCTCCTCATCTGTCCATTTTATATTCATTTTATGTCCCTAAAAGTGGTCTTTTGTGTATATAATATTATAGAACGTTTATCTTAAAAGAGGTTTAAAAATATTATGGACGATCCAAAGTTTGTAGAAACTGAATTAAAAGTCACCGCCTCAGAAGATCTTGAGAAGCAGGTGCAAGAAGAATTAGAGGAAGAAACGCCGGAGATTGCAATTTCTTCAGTACTAGAACAACAAAAGAATAGTTGCTCGACCAATTGCGGCTGCAAAAAGGAAAAGGATGCTAATTCCGAGTAATTACAGTGAGCAGGAAGTCATTGATATAATTGATGGTATTGCAAATCGCCTATGTTATAAGTTTAAGTTCGGTTATCATACTGCAGATGACATGAAGCAGGAAGCTCGTGTCTTTGCATGGCAGGGCCTAGAGAAATATGATGGTGAAAGACCGCTAGAGAATTTCCTGTGGACTCATGTTAGAAATCGCCTTTATAATTTCAAAAGAAATAACTATTCTAGACTAGAGAAACCTTGTGACACTTGTGAATTCTTTATAAACAAGCAATGCGCTAAATACGATAAGCAAGAACACTGTAGTTTGTATAAGGGATGGTTAGATAGAAACAATGCTAAGAAAAGTCTAATGCACAGCGTATCGGTAGAATATGATCAAAAGGAAGAGGAATCCAGCTCTTTCAGTACTTTATTTACAAAAGAAATCATGGAACTAATTGACGTAGAGCTTCACGTAATTTATAGGGAAGACTGGATAAGATTTATTAACAATCTCAAACTTGGAAAAAATCGAAGAGAAAAATTACTAGCGGCGATTATGGAGATTCTAAAGGAGCACAATATTGACACGCAAACGTGGTAAACTCTCCAAGGGAGAAATGGATTATATACGGCAGAACTGCTTTGATTTATCATTGGAGGAGATTGCCGATAACATAGAGCGAACTGTTGAGACGGTTAGGAAGTTCATTGATAAGGAAAATCTCAAGGCGCGGAATATGACCGACGATGAGTATATGTTGACTCATTTGCGGGATAGGTATTATTATGCGGAGCTTGGGAAGCAATTTTCAGATGGTGAAATTATTTTCTTTGAGCATCAGTGGATTGATTATTTTAAACAGTTCTCCGAAGATGTTACACATACCGAAGAAATGCAGATTCTAGAGGTCATCAGGACAGAGATTCTCATCAATCGTGGCATGGAAGACCGCCAAGAAGTAATGGAGAATATCACTAGGCTAAATCAGCTTATTGATGATGAGATGGACAAACCTACTGATATGCAGGACACTCAGGCTATCGCCAGTTTCCAAACGCAACTAGGTGCTTTAATGGCCTCTAAGTCTGCTTATATTAACGAACATGAAAAGCTTCTCACGAAGAAAGAACGCCTTCTGAAGGATTTAAAAGGTACGCGCGAACAAAGGAAGCGTAGATCTGAAGACGCAAAGACAAACTTCTCATCTTGGTTAAGACAACTTGATGATGAAGAGTTTCGTAAGCGTGAAGAAGAGAGTATGGAAATCAATCGTCTGGCAGCTGACAAGGCGTTAGAAAAGCTGGCCGATTATCACACATTTGAAGATGGGCTGGTTGATCAGCCATTTCTTAACTCAGATACTGTAAAGGATGATGAATAATATGACTATTATAAACTATGACGGAAGAGAAGAATCAGAGGCCGACCGCAACGCACGAATAAAGCATAGAAATAGTGGTTATGCAAGTAATTTTAATAAAAAAGCACTGATCACTGGTATTACTGGTCAGGACGGATCTTATCTTGCAGAATTGTTATTGGAAAAAGGATATACAGTTATTGGCTTAAAAAGAAGGACCAGTACCGAGAATCACGAAAGAATTCAGTCTTGCATTGGCAATGCGAGATTTATTCTTGAAGAAGTTGAGATTGCAGACTCAGGTTCTGTTTATTCAGCAGTAGATCGCCACCAACCTGATGAGATTTATAATCTTGCCGCACAATCACATGTTAAAACTTCATTTGACCAGCCTCATTACACAATCGAGGCGAACACTGTGGGAGTAGTGAATTTCCTAGAGGCTATTAGGCGTTTTAAACCTGATGCCAAATTCTATCAAGCCAGCACGAGCGAGATGTTTGGAAAGAATTACGATGCTAAGTTTTGCACGGACGATAAGAAAAATCCTCAAGAAAAATTTCAAGATGAAAACACGGCATTTGAGCCTCAAAGTCCATATGCAGCAGCGAAGCTTGCATCCCACCATATGGTGCGGATTTATAGAGAGGGTTATGGCCTTCATGCCTCGTGTGGTATCTTGTTCAACCATGAGAGCGAACGTCGTGGTGAAAGGTTTGTCACAAGAAAAATTACCAAATGGATTGCAGGTTTTAAAAGTTGGGCGGAAGCCCAAGGGCTCGATACAGAAGCACGACATTTTGAGTTTGACAAAGATTATATACATTCGAGAAGGTCTTCATATCCCAAACTACGGCTTGGGAATATAGAGGCGTTTCGCGACTGGGGACATGCAGAAGACTATGTAAATGCGATGTGGCTAATGCTTCAGCAGAAAACTCCAGATGACTATGTTATTGCAACAGGCGAAACATACAGCGTCCATGACTTTATGGTTCATGCTTTTGACTATATTAACATTGCCAAAGAGGACATAGATTCATTCTTCTTGATTGACCCTGAGTTCTATAGACCGTCGGAGGTTGAGTTCTTAAAAGGAGAGCCTACCAAAGCAGAGACGATACTGGGTTGGGAGAGAGAAGTTTCTTTTGAACAGCTTGTACACAGAATGTTAGAAAGCGATATTAATGCCGAAAAAGAGAAGATCCAAAAAGAATTTCTATCGCAGACCGAGCAGTAGAAATTATGACGACACAGCTTATGCTGAGTTTAGGAAGGCCGTAAGGAAAAGAGACGGTCACAAATGTATGTATCCCGGATGCGGTTCTACTAAGAGTTTGCATGTTCATCATATTCGAAAGTGGGCTAGTTATCCATCATTAAGATATGATATTACAAACGGGATAACACTATGTAAAAAGTGTCATGACATAACAAAAGGAAATGAGGAAGTATATGAAGGATTTTTCCATAAGCTATTAGAACAACAAGCCATACAGAGGTTAAAGAAGAGAGATGACGGAAAAGAATAGATTTCATATAATCAAAGACACCCGTGAGAAAAAAGGTCACGGATGGTGGTATGACGAGAACGCATACTGCTCTGGCACGAGCGTTGCAAAGGTAGAGATAGGTGACTATACTATTGAAGGTATGGAGCACCTTCTTTGCATTGAGAGAAAAGAAAGTGTTTCTGAGTTCGCAGGTAACTGCAGCGAGAAAAGATTTTTCACAGAATTAAAAAGAATGGGAACATTCCCACATGCTTTTCTTATATTTGAATTTAGCTGGGCAGATATAGAAAGATATCCGGTTGGATCTAGAGTCCCAAAAGAAAAATGGAATCAGATAAAAATAAAAGGGAATTATATGAGGCGTGTCATAACAAGCGCTAGACTTGAGAATGATATTCATGTAATTGCTTGTGGTGACAAGAAAAGAGCGGAAGAAACCGCATTTTATATAATGAGAAAAGTTCATGAGTTATATCAACGTTGATGCATATGAAAATGCATGGATGGGCTTGACAAAAGAAGATCTAAAAGATGTCAAGAGACCACTATCAAATCTAACAGATGAAGAAAAGAATAACTTCCATCTGCACGTAATACAAAAGATGAGAGATCCAGAATACTTCCACTGGACTGTCAAGACTTTGCTTGGGGTAGACTTACTTCCCGTACAAACCTGTGTACTAAAAGAGTTGTGGAGAAGGCCATTTCCGATGTATATTGCATCTCGTGGTTTTGGTAAGTCGTTCTTATTGTCTGTTTACTGCCTGCTTAAATGCACTCTCGTTCCCGGAACAAAGATAGTTATTGTTGGTGCTGCTTTCCGTCAGTCCAAAGTTATCTTTGAGTATATGGATACTCTCTGGAGAAACGCGCCTATCTTACAAAGTATTTGTTCTGATTCTAGCGGACCTCGCAGAGACGTTGACAGGTGTACTATGAAGGTAAATGATAGTTGGGCGATGGCTGTTCCTCTCGGTGACGGAAATAAGATTAGGGGCTTGCGTGCTCATACAATTATTGCTGATGAATTTAATTCTATACCCACTCATATTTACGAAACGGTTGTAGCTGGTTTTGCTGCAGTATCTAGTAACCCCACACAGAATGTGAAAGAGGCTGCTAGAAGAAAGAAGATGCAGAAAGAGGGTGTCTGGACAGATAGGTCAGAAGAAAGCTATAAAGACAGAAAGGCTAACCAGTCAATTATAGCGGGAACCGCCGGATATGATTTTGAGCCATATGCAGAGTACTGGAAAAAGTACAAAAGTACAATCTTAAATCGTGGTGACATGAAGAAGGTAAATCCCGACGCTAATGATGGCGAAGACAACGACGAAATACCGGAGTATATGAAAAAGCTGGACTGGACATCGTTTTCGATTATTAGAATGCCTTACGAGCTAATTCCAGAGGGTTTCATGGACGATCAGCAAGTGTCTAGATCGCGAGCTACAATGCACAATGGTATTTACCAAATGGAATACGGCGCTTGCTTTACTGCAGATAGTCAAGGATTTTTCAGAAGAAGCCTAATTCATTCTTGTGTAGCTAATGATAATAATGTAGACAAACAAACATGGCCTAGATGGTGCGACGAACCTTTCGATGCAATAGTAAGGGGTAAGCCTGACGGTAAGTATGTTATTGGCGTTGACCCTGCTTCTGAGCAAGATAACTTTGCTATCGTTGTTATTGAACTACATCCAGAACACCAACGAGTTGTTTATACATGGACAACGAATAAAAAAGACTTTGCAGGTAGAAGGAAAGTTGGACTAACTGATTCTCATGATTATTATTCTTTCTGTGCTCGTAAGATACGCAACTTGATGAAGATATTCCCTTGCGTGAGACTTGGCATTGACTCTCAAGGTGGAGGCTTTACTATTGCTGAAGGTTTAAGAGACTTAGACAAACTGAAAGAGGGTGAAAGGCCTATATATCCTATTATTCAAGAGGGTAAAAAGAGAGATACTGACGACCTAGCTGGAGATCACATTTTAGATCTGGTAAACTTTGCAAGTTCCACATGGACATCTGAGGCTAATCACGGACTTCGTAAAGACCTAGAAGATAAGACTCTTCTTTTCCCTCGTTTTGACACATTAACGCTTAGTATGACATCTGAGAAAGATAAGATCTTTTTTAAGGAAATGCAAGAAAGGGTTGGCAACTCAGAGGCACTTAAGCTATATGATACATTAGAGGACGCTGCTATGGAAATAGAAGAACTCAAAGATGAGTTATCTACTATTGTAATGACTATTACCACCTCCGGTAGAGAGCGTTGGAATACTCCAGAAGTCAAACTAGGATCAGGAAAGAAGGGTAGAATGAGGAAAGACCGTTACAGTGCTTTAGTAATTGCAAATATGATAGCAAGAAGCATTAAGCGTGAGCTTCCCGCCCCTACATATCAGCATATTGGTCTTATTGTAGGAGAGCAATCTAAGAACTCTGGCGGCTCAATGTATAAAGGTCCAGAATGGACTCAAAATATTTCTGCAGACAGTTTCTTTGTTGTGAAACGAAATAGTCAATAATGGTGTAGAATATAATAGGCATTAAAACTAAAGCCAATACCCATTGGAGATTAAGATGGCAAAAAGAAAATATCCTAAGAGTAGGGAAGAAGACCTGAAGTATCGTATGCAAAATGGTTCTGCATATGCATCTTGGAACACAGAAGAAGAAAGAATTGAAGCTCTTTCTAATTATTCTAACTCTATTGATGAGTTCGCTGCTGCAAGTAGAACATCTTTTAGTGATATAACCACATATCAAAGTGGTAGGCCGGGATTGCAAAAGGGAGACTATGATTACTTCCGTCCCGGAGAGCGAGTGCCAACAAGTCCAAAGGCTATTATTGGCTTTGCAAGAAAATCATATAGACAGATTGGTCTGATTAGAAATTCTATCGACCTAATGGGCGATTTCGCCTGCCAAGGAGTTAGATTAGTTCACCCTAATCCTAGAATAGAAAGGTTTTATAACGATTGGTTTTCCCGAGTCCAAGGAAACTTTGTTTCTGAAAGATTCTGCAATCTCCTTTTTAGGGAAGCTAATACCGTTATTAGAATGAAAACCGCAAAAGTTAATAAGTCTAAAAGGCTTGAAATGCAGAGAACTGTTGCTGAAATTGATATGAAAGCAACGCTATCTGACAACTTCTTTAGGAAGGGTGAGCTTCCTTGGCAATATGTGTTTATTGATCCTCTCCTGCTTGATGTGGTTGGAGGCCCTCTAGCACCTCTTTCTGGTCACTTCTCATATAAGATGGATCTTCCAAAGAATATGAAAAGAGACTTAGAGAAGATTAGGAACTCTGGAACTACAAATGAAAAAATGATGCTGAAGATGATTCCCGAAGAACTTCTTGATTCAAGAAATGGGAATGGGATTCTATTACCGCCTGAAAAGACATTTACTTATTTTTACAAGAAAGACGATTGGCAAGTCTGGGCAGACCCTATGACCTACGCTTGTTTCGACGATCTTATTCTTTATGAAAAGCTTAAACTGGCAGATAAGGCCGCACTCGATGGGGCTGTCAATAAGATTCGTGTTTGGAAGCTTGGTGATTTGGATCACAAGCTTGCCCCTACCCCAACTGCAGCGTCAGCTCTCGGTGAAATCCTTGGCGCTAATACTGGCGGAGGTACAATGGATATTGTATGGGGTCCAGATATTCAGTTATTAGAAACAGGAACAGATGTCCAAAGGTTCTTAGGTGAAGAAAAGTATAGACCTACCTTAATGTCTATTTATTCCTGCCTCGGGATTCCTCCAACGCTTACTGGAACGTTTGGTGCTAGCGGAACTACGAACAACTTCATTTCTCTTAAAACACTTACAGAGAGACTTAATTACGTTAGAAGTATTCTTCTTAAGTTCTGGGATGAACAGATTAAGATTGTTCAGAAGTCAATGGGTTTTAGACAAGCCGCTCAAGTTGAGTTTGATTTCATGCAGCTAGACGATCCAGCATCTATGATGCAACTAATGATTAATCTTGCTGACAGGAATATTATTAGCGACGAGTTTGTTCAGCGTCAAGTTAAAGCTAAACCCAATATTGAGAAGAAGAGAATCGAAAACGAAACTAAGCAAAGGAATAGAGGTGTAATGCAAGAAAAAGTTAGTCCATATCATTCTGTTGACAAAGACTTTGCCAAAGAAAAGATTGCATTGCAAACTGGCGTTGCTACACCTTCTCAAGTAGGTCTCAAATTAGATCCTAAGTCAGATGATGAAACTCCAGCTCTTGAGATGAGATCAAAACCTAGAAACGGAGCTCCAAAAGTGGAACCCCCTTCAAATGGCCCCGGAGAACGAGGAAGGCCTAAAAATTCTACAGATGATAAGCCAAGAGAAAGAAGAGAGTTCAAACCTGCCTTGAAAGCCACTACTGAACTGTGGGCTCGTGAGGCACAAGATAAAATTGCTAAGATTATTAACCCTGTATTACTTGCAGACTTTGACAAGAAGAATATGAGAAGTCTAACGGCAGACCAAAACGCAAAAGCAGAAAAGGTTAAGTTCGAGATCCTTTGCTCTCTTATTCCCAATTCTGAAGTGACAGAGATGTCGGTTGCTACTGCTATTAAAGATGGAATGAAATGTAGGTCTATCCATAATGAATGTGATATCTGGGTTTCTGAAGCATCAGAAAAAGTTGGTCGTCGCCTTGGCATCGAGGAGATTAGAAGCATTAGGGCTTCTTACTATACGTATTTCCAAGAAAAAAATGGTGAATTGGTGTAAACCTTTAGTAAGGAGTAATATCTTATGAGTAATATTATTACATATCAAGCTGAGAAAGATGCTGGCATTGCCGAAGCAATCAAGGCAAATGCATCAATAGCATATGCGTCTCAACTTCAAGCCGCTGATACTGATTCGTGTATCCATGAAACATGTCTAAATAACGTTTCCGAGTTTTTAAGTAAAGCCGGTCAAAACGATGACGATGTATATCATGTGTACTCTATTTTAGTAACATCTTCTTGGAATAAAAATGATGATGTGTTTGGTAAAGAAGAAGTCTGGGCGGCAAAAGACACGCCTAGATATAAGCCAGCCAATCTTGAGCATGATGAAAAGAAAATAGTTGGAAGTATAATTGGTGGTTGGGCAGTTGGAGGTGACTTTAAAAGTATTGCCGACGAAACAGCTGCTGATAAACTTCCAGACCCTCTTCATATTTTAGTGTCTTCTGTTATTTATAGACAGTGGCAAGACCCTGAATATAAAACTAGAGCAGAAAATTTGATACAACAAATTGAAGCGGGACAGATGTATGTTTCTATGGAGTGTATTTTCCGTGGTTTTGACTATGCTGTACAAGACCCAGAAGGTTCTAATCATATTGTAGCCAGAAATGAAGATACCGCGTTTTTGACTAGACACCTAAGAGCCTATGGTGGCAATGGAGTATTTCAAGACCATAAGGTTGGTAGACTCTTAAGAAACATAACTTTTTCCGGAAAGGGTTTTGTTGAAAAGCCAGCAAATCCAGATAGCGTCATTTTTAACAGTGACGAGATCTTCGATTTTGCAGGCGCTTCAGTGTCAAAAAACCTGTTTTCCAACAAAAATGGTGTATCAGTTAGAGTAGAACAAAACATTCTTTCTAACGCAGGTTCCGAAAAGGAGATTCTTATGTCAAGTGATTTCTTGAACGAACAAGTCAAGGAACTTAAAGAAGCTCTCGCAACTTCACAGGCTGAAGTTAAAGAGTTGTCTGAAAAGGTTTCTAAGGCTAACGTTGAGAAGCTTGAAGCAGAAGCTACTGAGTTAACTCAGACAGTTGAAACTTTGAGCGAAGCATTGGCACAGGCTGAAACTTTAACTAAAGAAGACGCAGAAAAGATTGAAGCTCTTGAAGCAACAATCTCTGAGTTGACTGAAGCTAAAAAAGCAGCTGAAGCCGCTATCGCTGAGATGAAAGAAGAGGAAAAGCGAAATGCGAGAGCCGCAGCCTTAGTTGAAGCAGGTATTGCTGAAGATCAGGTTGAAGCTAAGCTTGAAACTTTTGCCTCACTTTCAGATGAGCAATTTGAAGAAGTGCTTGCAACCATTGCAAGTATTAAGCCAGAAGAGGTTGCAGTTGAAGAAACTGAAGCAGCTGAAGGCGAAGAAGAAGCCGAAGAAGCTAACGAAGCAACAGAAGATGTCGCTGAAGAAGCTGAAGAAGAGGCTGAAGCCGAAGAAATTAGCGAAGAAGTTCTTGAGACTGCTTCCGTAGAAGAAGAAGCAGACTTAACTGTCGCTTCTGAATCTGAAGAAGTGGATGAAACAGAACAGACTCGTGCAAGTCTTCGCGATTGGGTAGATTCCTACGTTTTTAATAAATAATAGAGGAGAGAGCTAAATGGCACTTAAACCTGATAGAGTTGAACACCTCACAGACCTCAGTTTCTTCATGGACGAAATTGGTACTCGTGGCCAAATCGTTACACATAGTTCTGATGGTTCTGGAGCAAGTATGGACGATGCCAATGCTAAGGTTATTAAAGCCACAGCAACTGGTCAAAATCCTGCTGGTTTACTTTTGAACGACGTTGTAGATATTGATCTTACACGTCAACACATTAACTTTGCTAAAGACGAAGTACAAAAGGGCGGAAAAGTTCTTTTACTACGTCGTGGTACAGTTGTAACTGATAATGTTGCTGGAACTCCAGCTGCTGGTGCAAAAGCATACTTTACTACTGATGCTAAAATCACTAGCGCCGCTGGTAGTGTCCAGATTGGTCGTTTCCTTTCTGCTGAAGATGCAGACGGTTACGCTAAAGTAGAAATTAACATCGTTTAATAAAGGAGATTTTCCAAAATGACTAGAGAGTTATTTAATCCAACTCCTGAGATGAATCAAGTGCTTCGCCAAGCAGGTTCATTGGTCAAAGAAGAATCTTTAGGGGCAACTGCAGAACTTGCAAAAGCTCTTGAACTTCCTCTTCGTAAAGGGGTTATGAGCGGCGATATTCTCGATGGTATCTACGAAGCTGTCCGTCTTGCTCCGGGTGCAAGCGCTGAATTCCCATTGGACTTCATCGCACCGGGAACAGAGAAGGATTTCGTAGCCTATACTATCCCTAACCATGGTCGTATTCCAGAACGTCACGTTGAAGGTGACTACGTAATGGTTCCAACTTATGACGTTGGTGCATCTATCGACTTTTTGTTGAAATATGCTCGTGACGCTCGTTGGGACGTTGTAGGTCGCGCTATGGACGTGCTTCAGGGTCAGTTCACTAAGAAAATGAATGACGACGGATGGCACACTATCTTGAGTGCTGGCGTTGACAGAAATATCTTAGTATATGATGCCGATGCTTCTGATGGATACTTCAGCAAGAGACTTGTTTCTCTTATGAAGACCATTATGAGACGTAACGGTGGCGGTAACAGTTCTTCTGTTAATCGTGGCCAAATGACCGACCTTTACCTCAGTCCTGAAGGTCTTGAAGATATTCGTAACTGGGGCGTTGATGAAGTCGATGACATCACACGTCGTGAATTGATCACTCGTGAAGGTGGACTTTTAAGTCGTATCTTCCAAGTAAATCTTCATGACATTGATGAACTTGGCGAAGGTCAAGAATACCAGAACTACTACTCTAATGATCTTAGCGGTTCACTGCCGGGATCTAAGAAAGAGATCGTAGTTGGTCTTGATCTTTCAAGCAACGATAGCTTTGTAATGCCTGTACGTCAGGAAGTTCAGATCTTTGAAGATGATACTCTTCATAGACAGAAACGCGCTGGTATGTACGGTTGGGCTGAACACGGCTTCGCTGTATTGGACAACAGAAGAGTTCTTCTTGGTGCATTCTAAGATAGACTCTTTTAGAGTTTGACTATAATAAGTCGCCTTTAGTGACCTTGGCGTTGCTGAGGGCGGCTTTTTTTAATAAATCACGAGGTGCAAAGTGGCGTTAAGAATAAAAGATAGAGTAAAGCAAGGTACAAGTACTACCGGCTCAGGGACAATCAATCTTGATGTCTCTTTTTCCTCAAGCGGTTTTCAAGACTTTTCTGTTCTTGGAAATGGCACTCAAACATATTATGCTATTGAAGAAGGTTCTAATTTTGAAATAGGATTGGGAACGTATAGTTCTAATACGCTAACTAGATCTACTATTTTAGACAGTAGTAATGGAGGCGCTAAGATTGCTCTAGCTGGCAATGCAAATGTGTTTGTAACATATCCTGCGGATAAAGCAGTTTTCACAGACGCAAATAATAATGCTACTGTAACAGGTCTGATTGTAGGTGAGACTGGTGTTAAATTCAACGATGGAACAATACAGACAACAGCGTTCGATGGATCTGCTGGAGGATATGACTTTACCGTATCTGATGGTTCTAACTCTGAAGTTATATCTAGCGGAAATACCGTAGTCTGGACAGGACTAGGAAATACAACTGTATCCTATAGCACTGGTAGTAATACATTTTCTGTTAGTGGAACTGACCAAGATTTATCCTCGTATGCTACACAGACATATGTTAACGATGCCTCTGGACACCTACAGTCGCAAATCAGCACTAATGACACAGACATATCTAATCTATCTGGATTAGTTTCTACCAATACAACAAACATATCAAGCAATGATACAGATATCTCAAATCTATCGGGACTAGTATCAACCAACTCTACAGACATAGGAACAGTTTCTGGCCTAACTGTAACAAACTCTAACGATATAGATACAGTTTCAGGATTATTGTACAATAGCTGGACAGTAACAGATGGTTCTAATTCAGAGGCTATTTCCGGTGGAGATCAGGTCAAGTTTACTGGAGAAGGTAACACCACAGTAAGTTATGATGCCGGGACTAATACTGTCAGTATCAGTGGAACTGCTGGAGGAGGTGGCGGAGGCTATGACTTTACGGCATCAGACGGTTCTAATTCTGAAGTTATTTCCAGTGGACAGAGTGTTATTTGGACTGGAAGTGGAGCTACAACAGTAAATTATAATACTGCTAGTAATACATTTACCATAAACACACCAAGTTCAGAAACTAGCTACGATCATTGGACAGCTACAGACGGAAGTAATACTTCAAATATCTCTAATGGTGATGATGTAAAAATCACCGGATCAAATGATACAATAGTATCTTTTGCAAGTGGCGACCCTAATTTATTTACTGTTCAGTCTACGCAGGAAGTTCTTCTTACTGGTATAAATGCTGGACAGCCAACAGGATTGAGTATGTTTAAGTCAGTGCCACTTTCCGTAAGCGGTACTGATGCAATTTCAGTTTCCTTGACATCCGCAAATCCTGCCACCTTTTTAGTTTCCCATGATGACACCAGCTCTCAGTCTACTCTTACAACAAGCCCTAATTTCTTCATAACAAGTGTCACTCTAGATAATTATGGTCACGTTACATCTCTAGGATCAGGAGAGGTTACAGGAGTAGGCAGCGGCAGCGGAGGAGGAGATTTTTCGTTTAATGTATGTTCAGATACGATAACTAATGGAGACACGCTTACAATTCAAGGAGGAAGTGGCATAAGTGTTGACTGTGGTTCAACAACAACTATTTCAGCTACAGGCGTTTTAATGTCTGGAGACTCTTCTTTGTATGAATACTGGACACTTCAGGGTGATGGAACTGCTTGCAATGATAGCACTTTTACGATACAAAATGGCACGGCTGTTCAAGTACAAGGGGGTGGTGGAACGACCGTATGCATGGCAGGAGGCTCAGATCCTGTTATTACGATATCTAGTGAATCAAACTTGTACGATGGATGGATAGCTAAGGGGGTCAATGTTAGCGGAGATGCAATTCAAAGAAAAATCGAAGATGACGACATTGTTACTATCACTGGAGCTGGTTCAACAACAGTTATTGCAGAGACTGGTGCCACTAGCATAACTTACACAATAAGTGGAGATAATTCAAGTTTTTATGGAAACTGGAAGGCTGGAGATGGAGATGGCACATTTGCCACTATTCAATCAACTAATGAAGTTGAATGGTCTGGGGCAGGACTTACTAGCGTAGATAGAAGCGATAAGACATTTACAATAAGTGGATCACCTACGATATATCTTGGCGGTTCTGGTATCACGATAACTGGCAATTCTAGTCCATATACAATACATGGTGATCTTGCAACTACCACTACTATTGGAATAACAAAGCTAGACCACGATATATCCGGAGCATCTCAGACTGGCGCTGCAACACCTTACGGAGTTAAGGAATATGTTAACGACTTTATTGCTTCAACAGGTTATGGTTATTGGGTAGCATCAGATGGGTCTATAAGCTCTAATATAGATAAGAACGAAACCTTGACATTTGAAGGTCAGGGAACTGTGACTACTATTCTAACTTCCGGAGACCCCGCTAGCACCGTAGCCATATCTGGCACTCCTTATACCGCAGGCTTGGGATTGAGTCTTTCAAGCTACAGATTTGATGTCAGCGGAATTGATGGGTCAATGATTGTTGATGGTAGCGTTACAAACGATGATCTTCAGTATAGCACTATCACAATTAATGGTGACAATGGCATAACTGGAGGAGGAGAGATATCGCTAGGAGGAACAGGCACTCTTTCAGGCATCTCGGCAACCACTGGAGTAAAAGGGGTTGTACAACTTCAAGACTCTGCTCAGGATGGCGTTGTAGATAAGGCGATTACCCCAAACGCTGTTTATGATATCTCTGGAGGGCTACAAACACAGATTTCTACAAACGACACAGATATATCTAATCTATCGGGCACTGTCTCGGATGTGGAAGCAGCTTTATATCATGGTTGGACAATCGAAGGTCGTGATACTACTTCAACGGTTACAGGTTTTGTGAATTCCGAAGAAGTATTCATGGTTACCGGACAAGGAGCCACAAGTGTTTCTCTAGGAGGAACTGATAATAGAACTCTTACAATTAATAGTACTGACACTGACACTACCTATACAGCAGGGACAGGGCTAGTACTTAGGGGCGCTAGCTCAACACAGTTTAATGTAAGTGGAATTGACACGTCAATGATAGAAGATGGAGGTGTTCACAATGCGGATCTCCAAAATAGTTCATTCGTACTTAACGCTGGAAGTGGACTACTCATAACTGACTCTGCTACTATATCTCTTGGAGACACTAGGACTCTGAATGTATATACAGACGAATCGACCATTGAAGTGCACTCAGATAGGCTAAGGGTAAAGGATGAAGGAATTACCGCTGCTAAACTTAATTCTGATGTTAATCTAGATGCAGTTACAGACCATGGAGCGACCACTACTAATAATATTACAGTAGGGATGATTGATACATCTGGAGTAAGAACGCCAATATCCTCTGGGGCTGGCGGTGCAACTGCAACGTTTGATTTAAGTACAGCATCTACATTTACTCATACACTGGCAGCTAACTCAACGACTACGCTAGCCGAAGTCAATGCTACAGATGGACAGAAGTTTATGATAAGACTAGAGCAGAACTCAGCAGGAACAGGTCTTGTTAACTTCTTCAGTACTATCAGATGGGCAGGAGGAACAGCACCAACACTAACAGCTACTACGGGTCAGATAGATACATTTGGCTTTTTAACGACCACCTCTGGCAACTATGAAGGATTTATTATAGGACAAAATATTTAATGGTAACAACTATTGTAAGCATTGGTTCAAATCAAAATATAGATACTGCCGTACCCAACACATTAGTTAGTGGTTCTGGGCCTGAGTATACTATTACTTGGAATAAAACATTATCTTCAGACGTTGCTGTTGGAGACCTTGCAACTGCTACTGATGTTCCCGATGGTGCGTATGTTTATTTGATAACTGCCATATCAGGAAGTAACTACACCCTGAAATATTGCACTGGAAGCGGAGGAGACCAGTCCCCAACCGCTCTTTGTAGCGATGCTTATTGCACAAGTAAGCCCACATTTACTTTTAAAAGATCTTTTTCTCTAATCTCCGATTTTGAGGTCATGGTGGAAGACGCCAGTCCAGACTATTGGGGAAGCAGTGATGATGTGATTGGAGAGTGCCATAAAGATTCAGATACGTTCGATGAGAATAATCTATTTTTTAATAACAAACAAAGCCTATCATCTGTTACGCTTAGTGTCTATGAAGATGACAGGCATGATGGAACAGCTGCTAGCGGAGTTGTTTTACAACCAGAAAGTGGAGGAACCCACAATCATGGTATCATCAAAATCGATATAGATAACATGACTGTTGAGTGGTTGGATATAAACCTTGATGAGCTGGATTCTAATGTTACCAATAAGGCTATAGTCCTTGCAGGAACTAATAATAATAATATCATAAGAAATAATCTTATACATGATAAAGGCGGAAACCCCGGAAACAACGGCCCATTTATGATTCATGCACTAGCAGCCGGGGCTTCATCAGACAGCCTTTATATATTCAATAATATTATAT
>VTLG01004397.1_pt1 | contig 22666 bp, 34 predicted proteins | sample 4694571 | NCBI WGS metagenome assembly VTLG01 (sample SAMN12604809, study PRJNA352737) | marine metagenome | biome: ENVO:00000447; feature: ENVO:00000209|ENVO:00000569|ENVO:01000036; material: ENVO:00002151; isolation source: viral sequences binned using virsorter ...
CGAACAAGCGACCGCCAGTCAATATAACAATCTTAGGGATGATGTATTAAGTACGACTTCAGGTCATCTTCATGATGCCAGTAATGGTCGTGCCCATGCAGAATTTACGATACTCGCAGCTGAAGGAGATGCTGCTATATTTTACATGAAGGCTGACGAAGGAGACGATTCCGGAGATGAGTGGAAAATTAACGTAAATGACGGTGGAATTTTCAGTTTTGGTAATGATATAGCATCAGCCGGGTCGTATGTAACGCACTTGACTTTGACCCCTAACAGCACGATAACTTCAAGTTCAGTTACATTTCCAGGTATCTTGGATGTTAACGGCTCAGTTGATTGGGATGTTAGTGATGTTCAGGTAGATTCATCTGGAGATATAGACCTGGTCAGTACTAACGATGCCGCAGCAGCAATATATTTGAGAGAGAATGCAGGTACTAGCGGCAGTATAAAAATCCATGCAGACCAAGGAACATCAGTGACTGAGGGTGCTGAATCCATCAATATCCTATCCGATGCAGGTGGAGTTGGAATTAGAAGTACAGCTAACCTAGCTAACGCAGTCAACATAACAGTTGATGGTGGTACAACATCATCGATGACATTATTTAACGATCAAGGTACTAGTGCTACCGAAGGTTCAGCAAGTATCCAATTACTATCAGACGTTGGCGGTATCAATTTAAAGTCAGGTTTAAATGCAGCTAACGCTATTCTTCTCACAGCCGATGGAGGGACCTCAGAAGGAATACTAATACATTCGGATCAAGGAACCGGAACAGGTTCTATTAAATTACTAAGTGATGCAGGTGGAATTACATTCACCGCAGGTGCAGATATAGAATTAGATGCAACCAACGATGTAAACATCCCTGCGAATGTAGGGTTAACTTTCGGAAATGATGCAGAAAAAATCGAAGGTGACGGTACTGATTTAACAATATCTGGTAACAATATCAACCTCACGGCTACAGCTGACGTAGTTATTCCTGCAAATGTAGGCGTTACATTCGGTTCTGGTGAAAAGATAGAGGGAGATTCTACTGATCTCACGATTACTTCTGGAGCTAAGATTAATCTTACTGCTACTAGTGATGTAGTTATACCTGCTAACGTAGGAATCACCTTTGGTTCAGGAGAAAAAATTGAAGGTGATAGTACAGATTTAACTGTGACCTCTGGTGCAAAAATAAACTTAACAGCTACTAGTGACGTACACATTCCTAAGAACGTAGGAATAGTATTTGATGACAATGCTTCTGAAAAGATAGAAAGCAACGATACAAACCTCACTATAAACTCAGGTGCTGATATAAATTTAACTGCAACAAGCGATATCAATATTCCTAGTGGTGTAGGTTTAACCTTTGGGGACGATGCAGAAAAAATTGAGGGAGATGGAACTGACCTTACGATTAGCGGAAATATTATTAATTTGAGTGGCACGGTTGCAACTACAGGAACAATAGAACTAGGTCATGCTAGTGATACGACTATTGCTAGGTCAGGTTCTGGAGCAATCACGGTTGAAGGTACGCAGGTACTTCTTGCAGGAGCGCAAACAGGCGTTACAACAATACTTAATGCTTCGACAAAAATAGGTAGAGATACTGAAAATTTAATTGATTTTGCTACTACTGATAACAAAATTATTTTCAGAGTTAATAATGTCAATGAAGTAGAGTTGGTAGAAAACGCTTTATCTCCTGTAACTAGTGATGGAGTCGCATTAGGTACTACCAGTTTAATGTGGTCTGATTTGTTTGTAGCTAGTGGAGGCGTACTTAATTTCAATAATGGGGATGTAACAGTAACTCATTCATCTAATACCCTAACGGTGGCAGGTGGAATTCTTGCAGCCCCTACTAATTCTACTATAGGTAATTTAACACTAGCTGATGGTAGTATCACAGATTCAAGTGGGGCTATAGATTTTGGAAATGAAACTCTTACAACTACAGGAGTTGTCACGGCAGGTGGATTTACCATCGGTAATGCAGTCATTGTAGAATCTGAATTGGAAATGATAGATGGGATCACGGCAGGAACAGTAGCAGCAAGTAAGGCTGTAGTAGTTGATTCCAATAAAGATGCTGCAAGTTTTAGAAACATTACCCTAACAGGTGAATTAGATGCAGCTACTCTAGACATATCAGGTAACGCTGACATAGATGGCACAACCAACCTAGATGCAGTAGATATAGATGGTGCAGTACAGATAGATGGTGCTGTTACTATCGGTGTAGATGATACAGGAAAAGATTTGAAAGCGTATGGTGCTTCAACTGGCTCGTTTATGTTATGGGATGAATCAGAAGATGATTTTATATTAAAAGGTGCTAATTTAGTTATTGGACACACAGCACCTGTATTACCGGCAGGAGCAACTCCAGTATATAACCAAGTAGGAACTACTCAGAATACGGCATCATGGGGACTTACAAGATATTCAGCAAATGGTAGCAGTCCACAAATATTTATTGCTAAAAGCCGTCATGGAACTATAGGTACTAACGCTTTTCCTCAAGATAATGATGCAGCAGGTAGTATACATTGGATGTCCGGTGATGCGACAGATGATGATTTGGGAATTGAATCAGCGGTTATACGAGTAGACCATAAAGCAAATGCAGCACAGAATGCTTCAACAACTGACATGGCATTTTGGACAGCTAATGGAGCAACTGCTGCCGTAGCATTAACACTACACGCAAATAAAAATGCAACACTTGTAGGTACTTTGACTGAGAGTTCTGATGTAGCACTCAAAACAAACATCAATACAATTGACTCTGCATTAAACAAGGTCAACCAAATGCGTGGAGTTTCATATGATAGGACAGATATAAATGTTTCAGGAGTAGGACTAGTAGCACAGGAACTAGAAAAGATTGCACCTGAACTAGTACAGGACAATGAAGAATATAAATCAGTCTCATACACAAAGCTAACTGCTTATTTAGTAGAGGCGATAAAAGAATTAAGCAATAAAGTAAAAGACTTGGAGGCTAAATAATGGCTACAACTATATCAATAGAAATGACTGATTCAGAATTTACTACACTACAGAACGCATTAGCACATACGGATGGTGAGGTTGGACAATCAGCTAGTGATTTTACCGCTAACGTAGTAAAAGGAAAATTAGTTGGCTTCTTATCTGACAAGGTAAAAGTCTATGACAAAAATAGACAAACAGTATCGTACTCTACATTCAGTCCTAGCTAGCTATGGATATACAAGTTATACGAAACAATATATCTGATTTGAGAGCGGATATCGCAAGGTTGCGAGGTAATGTTGGATCAATGGATACAATGATTATAGCTTTAGGTGTTTTAATAGCAGCAAATTGTATTGCTACTTTGATTTTATCTATCGCTATATGGAGTATGACTAGTAATGGCGGATAACGATAAAAGTAAAGAGGATAAAAGTTCAGCACAACTGACCGGCAGAGAATTAATAATTTTAGTGATTTTTGCTCCGGTCGTGTTTACCTGGCTTTTCCTTGGAGCCAGAATAATTTGGTCCGCCTCAAGTAACCCTCAAACGCTCGACTCGATTGAAGGTTTGCTCACGGCACTAGCAGTATTAACTATACCAGTATCAGCAGGGTTAGGAGAACTATGGAAATTAGGAGGTAGTAAAGATGAATAAAAATTTTTGGAATAAGATAATATTTGTAATCAAAGGTAGGAAAGTGAAATTACCTACTGTTAAAACTCCATCTGTGAAAGCTCCAGAGATGGCAAATATTGATACACCTAAGATAGGTGCGTTGAAACTGCCTAACTTTGCAGGGTTCAACCTTAAAGGCAAGACATCAGCTATCATTCTTGGCTCTATATTGGCTAGTACAGCACTTCTATCTTTAGCCATATACTTTTCTATAGCAGGAGTCGTTCAAGCACCTATGTTTCCAGAGGCAGGTGTATATGATGTAGCAGGCACACAACAGCTAGGCTTTGTAGAACTCACGGTAGGTGAGGAAGTTCCTGATCAAACACAAACGCTACAGATTAACATTGGTGGTAGCACAGTAAGTGACCTAGTGTTCAAGGATATGAATATTGGAGCTGACAGCGGCGTAACCTACGCATTGCAGATAAATAATACGGATGGAACAGGTGCTAAGATTCTATGTGAGAATCTACTACTTAAAAATATAATTGCACCGTCACTCAGATTTAATTCAAGCACAGCTTACAGTTTATATGTTAGTTCTACTATTGCAGATGGATTCTCGGTAACTCCAACATTGAATAGTGATCCTGTAGATTACAGATTCGGTAGTGATAGAGGAGCATTATCAGTACCAGAGGCTAGTGGGTCAGATGTTGACCGCATTGTCGTATCAACTGGTTCTAGCACTAGCACCGTTGGAAACATCACATTCGAGAACATAAGAAGCAAGAACCCTATAGATATCCAGGACATATCCTGTAGCAATGTGACCATAAAGGATTTAATAATTGGAGACGGCACAGGAATAGACTCAGCTAGTTTTGTGCTAGGTACTACAGTTAAAACACGGTCACTTAGTTCAGTAGGAAATACAGAAAGGAATATAAGCGTAAAGTAATGGATTGGTTAGGAAAATTAAGACCACAAATATTTTTAGCTATTTTGATGTTAGCGGTACTTGCGATGATAGCGGTATATCAAAATATTCCAGAGGTAGCGACAGCTACAATCGGTGGCATTATAGCACTTGGAATGAAAGTTTTGGAGAATGAATAATGAAAAAGTTAGCAAAAGCATTGACGATAGTAGCAACAGGTCTAAGCACCTATGTATTGCTGCGTAAATTGGCAATAAGAAGGAAAGAATATGGCAAAGGTTACTAGGGGAAAAGAAAGTTTTAGTGGTTATAACAAACCTAAAAGAACTCCAAGTCATCCCAAAAAATCTCATGCTGTTTTAGCTAAAACTGGAAGTACCATAAAGCTCATAAGGTTTGGACAACAAGGAGTTAGCGGTGCAGGTAAATCTCCTAAAACAGAATCTGAGAAAGCTAGAAGAAAATCATTTAAAGCCAGACACGCCAAAAACATAGCAAAGGGTAAGATGTCTGCAGCCTATTGGGCGAATATTGAAAAATGGTAGGAGGAGAATATGTTTAAAGCAATCAAGTTAGCACTCAAGTACAAGGATCTATTAGAGCCTGCAATCGAAATGATTACTGTTGTTCAGAACTCAGTAAAAGATGGCCAACTTTCCAAAAAAGAAAAGTCAGCGATCATGAGTAAAATGTGGGTCATCATTAAAAAGGTGCAGAAGATTAAAACTGCTGCCTAAACAGGCTTACCACATTGCGAACAAAATCTATCTTTGCGTGAATGAGTGTGTTCAGTACATTTGTTTTTGTTATAAAGCACCTGGCTTGGATAAAATCCTTCATGTCCTTCAGTTTGAGCAAAGTTATCTTTGTGATCGTTATAATCAAACAGTCCTTCTCTGTAATGAAGTAGCATACTGTTATCACTCCATCCACCTATCTGCATGATTTTATAATCAGCTGTACCTTTAATCGTTTCCCATGCTGCAAAGGTGTTTCTGAATTTATGTACCAGTCTTGTCATGTGTAATCCACTTTTAGCTGCAAGGTTTGCTATATCATGATATATGGTGTTTTGACCCATGTTACCTGTTCCTTTTATACTGACCCATAAAGAATCATGGTCTTGTTTGTTTCTAGCCATAATTTTATTTCTAGTATCAATATATTTATAGAACTGTTTTCGTATTCCAGGAACTATTGGAATAAGTCTTTCTTTTATTCCTTTGCCCATTATTCTTATTTGGTGGGTGTTGAAATCTATGTCCTGTATTTTGATGTTGGTAAATTCAAATTTTCTCATTCCTGTTGATATTAAAAGCAACAAAGAAATCTTTGTCCGCCTGCCATAAAAGTTTCTTTCATCACAGTGATCAAGAAGTATTTCTACTTCACGTTCACTTAAAAATGTTGTAAGTGTTCTTGGGGCTTTAAGTTTTTTTAATTTAACAAGAGGATTTACTTCAAGTAAAACTTTATATTGTCCCCTGCTTTCCATCTCATCTGATTCATATTCACTACACCAATTAAAAAAAATTTTTATTGCAGCGATGTAGGCATTGATTGTAGATATTTTCGTTTCTTTATCCTGTAAAACATTAATATATTTTTTTACATGTGTACCGTAAATCTGTTCAAGGGTGTTTATGTCAGGATATTCTTTGTTTAACCATTCAAAAAAATATTTTAAATATCTTTTATAATTTGAAATGGTTGTAGATGATAAATTCCTATACTTACAATCATTGTAATATTCATCGGTAATCGGTATCCACCATCCTTGACCACCGATAAACGACATTTTTCCAGTAGGAACTGCACCATCTTCAGGGGGAGTAATCGACAAAATCATGGTTTTTTTGCACTAGCGGACTTAGTTTATATAGTGTTTTCTAGTCTGTCAACTGATAAACTGGCATTTATGAAAATGTCGTTTACTGCGATTAAACATCCTATACACTGCATAATAGCTATATGCCTTGGTGTGTTATGCCGCAAGTGACTCTCCTTTTAATTTTTGTTTTATACCAAGACACTGTAAATAATTGTAATATTCATTTTAAGTATTGACATTAAATTGTTGCTTGTAATACCATGTAACAACTTTGATGTTGCCTGTAAATCTCAAGGAGGATTCTATGGCTAACAACTCTATTAAAGTTGTCTTTCCTGACGATATAGATTTACAGGACATTCCTGATGAAATCATGTTAACTTGCGATCATCTCCAAGGCGGAATCCTCGCACTACTCGCAGCACGATGTCAGCATGAACAGGATCAAGTTCACGATATGTCTCAATCAGCTGAATCTCTTCTGGAGTAAGGTCGCTTTTATTTATAAAGTCTTCCATTTCTGTTTCAGTCATATACTCTGCCCAATAAAACAGCTTGTAAACTGGAAGGTTCATAGCTTTGGCTAATTTGACCAGTACAGTTGGGTGGGGATTAGCTCCTCGCTTAATGTTAGTTGAAATCCCCTGAGTAAGTGTGGCATCAATGAATAAACCCTGCCATGTCTTTTTTCTGTTCTTAATCCAGGTATCTATTTCTCGTGCGAGTCTAGAGTTAAGTTCAATTTTCGTAGCACCACGTAAAGGCATAATATACCTCCTGTTAATAATTTTAATAAATGATAGTTATTAAATTAAACAGGAAGAGATGTAGAATGATGAATAGTTGGGATAATTGTATTAAGTCCATAAGGATCAATTAAATGCTTACTATCTGTGACGTTATTGAACCATCGTTTTATCTGGCGTAGAAATAGCGAAGCATAATCATAAACGTATTTAACGATATTTGATTGGCCAGTTTGCGGTACATAAAAACTTGCACCCCAGGTCTTCGTAGTCATGTATAAATATGTTTGATGATAATTTGTGTTTTTTGAATGAAGACAACCAATAATTAATTCCATTGATTTTAAACAAGTCTGGTTGCTTAACTGTATTTGTGTATCAATAAATATTCGTATCTGCATTCTGTTCAGATACATCATTAAGTATAAAGTAAATTGACAACCCATTTTTACTCTCGCTTTTAGTACATTAAACACGATAGCACGAATCTGTTGCACTTGCAAGCAATTCTTGTATTTCATTACATAATTTTTAACATTCGTATCTAACGCAACAAAATTAACCCCTTGACGATAATTAATGTCTTTGTCTAGAATGCCATAACACCTTTCGATATTATGATTAACACTTATCTATATCGATTTGGCATTTAAGAACAAGGAGAAGAAAATGCAGCGTGACTGGAAACATATTGTTCACAATGAACTACGCACAAATGAGAGATCAATAGCATGGCTTTCAAGAAGATTAGGTTACTCCCCTAGTCATGTGAACAGGCTCTTATCCGGTGAACGTCCTTTACCTGAAGATAAAAAAACTTTGCTTGCACAGATTCTAAATATATCAAAGGAAACATTGTTTGGCTAAGAAAATTATATCAGAGAAACAAATGCGACATGTGACCAAGTGCGGTCAAATAACTTTAGCTAGACATGGAGTAGACCATTACAAAAACATGGCTAAAAAATCCCCCATGACTGTAACTAATAAAGAAATTCTTTATAACAGATGGCGGAAGATTTTAGAAAAAAAGGAGACTTCAGACTGGAATCCTGAAGAAAAAAAATGGGCAGGATATTTACAGATTCCAACAATAAAAACTTTGAAGGAGATGCACTAGCAACCTGCCCTGCTCCCTGCAAAACAAATGGAAAAATCTGAACACGAAGAACTTATAGAAGAACTAAGACTTATAAAAGAAATTTTGCAAAAAATATTGAATCATGTGAGGAATAGATTATGACATTAAACCAATTTGAAAATAACAATTCACAGGAACTTGAAAAGAAAAAAAATGAGGTGTTAGAGAAAGTCATTTTAAATGCGGACCTCTCATCATTAAGTCCAACAGAGTTAGTAACTTATTTATATAGAGTATGCGATAAGTTTGGTATCGATCCAATAACTCAACCGTTTCAATTTATTAAGCTCAACGGAAAATTGACCTTATACGCTACGAAGGCTTGTGCCGCAGCACTCATTGAATTGAAATCTATTTCAACCAAGATTGTTAGTCAGGAACAATTCCAAGATGTATTTGTAGTAACTTGTGAAGCGACTCGAAAAGATGAAAATAATGAAATACAAACTGCACAAGATATTGGCGTAGTACCCATAGCCGGATTAAAAGGCGATCAGTTAGGAAATGCGATGATGAAGGCTGCGACTAAGGCTAAACGAAGAACTGTATTAAATATGGCAGGGCTTGGGGCTACAGACGAATCTGAGATTCAAAGCATTGCTAATACATCATCTGACAACGCAGTAGTTAGGGTCGAGGTTGATGAAACAGGAGAAATAGTAAACGAAACACCAATTCAAAAAGAACCTGACAAAGTTCTGAAAGATTTTAAAAACAGTCCTCAGCATATAGAGATGGATACTGATAAACAAAAGATGTTAAGCGTATGTTGGAAGCATGATGTTGACTGGTATACCAAACCAAATACAAGACCGGAGGAAGAAGAACCTGTATTTAGATCACATGGATTACCTGATAAACCTAATGGAGAACGTGGGGGCTTTTGTCAGTTCACTGAACTACTTAGATTACAGGTATGTGAAAAACTTGGCGTACAACTTGATGAAAAAGAATGGGCTGGAAATGATTTAATAAAACATTTTCATAATCTCGTAGCTGAACATCATCACATGCGAAAGTTCAGACAGATAACAGATTTACAAAAACTACAGGTGGTCGAACTATTTGATCGCATGTCCATAGCAAGTCTCTGATGCCTGGCAAAGAACGAACATACACGATTGACGGAATTGAACTGCCCTCAGTAACTACTATTTTAAATATTATAGATAAGCCTTGGCTTTCTGCTTGGCAGAAGAAAGAGATGGGAGCTGCTATCAGAACCGAGTTGTTATCTACTCAACTTCCAGAAGATGAAATTAAACGAATAGATGTACTTGATGAAATCATTAAGCAGGCTAAGAAGATACCTGCACTTATTGGCAAGGAAGCCATGAGTCTCGGAACAAAAATACATCAGGCCATAGAGGACTATTCTTTAGGTAAAGATGTAGAAATCACTGATGACGTTAAGATAGGCCTTGCTAGTTTTAAATTGTGGCGGCAGGAGAGTGGTATGACACTGCTTGAAGCTGAACGAGTGGTGTATGACAAGGACCTTGGATATGCAGGTACTGCCGATGCTATTTACGAGGATAATTTTGGTCGTAAATTTATTTTTGATTATAAGACCAGCAGTTCCGGTATTGTTTCAGATTCGTATGCCCTACAGGTAGCGGCTTATGCGGCAGCTTACCCTGATGTAATTAATGGAGCATACGTTTTGATGCTGAATAAATCCGGCAAGCCTGATTTTAAAATTCACAATGTAAATTTATTTGAGTCGTTTAAGGCATTTGCAAGTGCACTTGAGCTGTATAAAAAAATCAAAGGGGGAAATTTATGGATTCAGTAGAACTAGAAAGGTATAGGAAATCGCCATTTGTTACTCCTGAAGGATTTGAGGATGCAGCTAGAGCAAACCCCAAAGCATATGAGGAGTTGGTCCTAAAAGATTCACTACTTGAGGAATATAAAGAACTGAAAATGAGCATGATCAGTATCGATAAAAAACTTGACCGAATCATAAATAAAAACACACAAAAGGAAATAAACGAGGAGTCCGGAGTAGTACATAATCTTTATGATTTCGACAAAACTGATACAGCCCAGATACGATAAGGATGAAGATAGCGTTTGGTACGCCAGACCATTAGTCGATAATAAATTTCTATATTATGTCGCTAAAAATTTACGCATGGAAAAAACAGGTGTACACGCTACGCTTTTTTTCTACATTGGCAGAGATGGAGACTCTTTACAAAAAATAGTACAGCTCTTGAGATACAGTGAATTTAATATCTCTAGAGAAGAGCAGAGAAGAAGGTTAAGTAAAGGTGTTTTTGACGAGTTAACTCAGACTCAGCAAAACAAACTGCCTTTATCAATATTGCAGCATGAAACTGATTTATTCTGCTTAGTAGCATGGGACACAAGAAACAAGGGCGGTTCAGCCGATATGGTGGAAGGAAAGCCCCCTGCCCAGGTCGATTGGCTGTGCGATGGAATGGTACTAAATGGAGCAGGATCTATTTTGTTTGGCCAACAGGGTATGGGTAAGTCAACTATATCTTTGTTAATAGCCGCAAGTATCGACTCAGGCGATTCTATATTTTATAACGTAAAACAGGCTAATACATTATTTATAAACCTCGAGAGGTCAGGAGATTCATTAGCCAGGCGTTTAGGCAGAGTCAACGAGATACTTGGATATCCTCAAAACCGCTCTATGTTAATGCTTAATGAACGTGGCAAAAGTCTTGCGGATCTAGAACCTGCTATACAACAGGCTGTAAAAGACCATGATATAGGTTTTATGGTCTTGGATTCGATATCAAGGTCTGGAACAGGCGATCTTAATTCCAACACAGATATCAACAAGCTGATGAATTCGCTCAACAATCTTGCACCTAGCTATATGGCACTTGGCCATCAGCCGAAAGGCGGCACTTCACTCTATGGCAGTGTCCTTCAGTCAGCCGCTGCCGACATAATGATCAGGCTGCACTCAACTAAGGATGACAATGGACGTATAGCCGTTGCATTACAGGTAACTAAAGCAAACGATATTAGTTTCCCACCAGTACGAGTATTTGAATTTGGATTTGATGCCCTTGGTTTAAGCGATGTAAAGGAATCTTCGCTTGACGATTGGCCAGGACTACAGGAATCGATTACACCTTCTACAGCTTCATTGGTAGAGGACTATGTTACATCTAATCCAAGCTCATCTACAGAGGAAATAGCGAAGGCCCTAGATAAGTCACGAAACTATGTCAGTGAAGTAATCAATTCAAGCGGAAAGTACGACTATACGCAGCAAGGAAAAACAAAATTATTCAGCATAAAAAATAGGAGTTAAAAATGCAAGAAGTACAAGAATATTATGGCGAAGAAATGAATGATGAAGTAGTAAATAAAATATCAAAAACATGGGACTATGATAAGTTTACGTTTTTTAAGGGCAATAGGAATATCAAGCCGCATCATAAAAACAAATTGGCAGAATCTTTTAAAATCAAACAGCTGCCGATTCCTATTATCGTTGATGAATTGTTTCGGATAGCTGATGGGCAGCACAGGTTAGAAGTTTGCAAAGATTTAGGACTGCCTATTTACTATTCTGTAATTTCAAACATAGAGATGGACGATGTACAAAGAGTGAACGAAAATATGTTGAAATGGGGTTACTCTGATTACTTGAAACTTTTTATGGATCAAGGTAAAGACAGTTATTTTATATATAACGATTTTAAAAACACATATGGATTCAATCATAATGAAACATTGCATCTGTTGTATTGTGTTAATCCAGGATACATTGAAAGGCGAAGTGAACCTAGATTAGTTGTAAGTAGTGGAGCTACTTATGATTTTAGGAACGGCAACCTTAAAATCTTTGATTATGACGAATCGTCCAGTCTGGCTGAACAAATTTTGTTGACCAAACCTTATTATAAAGGCTATCACAAGAGAAATTTTATATTAGCCCTGCTGCGATGTTTCGGTAACGAAAGCTACAACCATAATGAGTTCATAAGAAAACTTTCCAATCAGCCTGACAAGATGACAGACCACACTTCGATAGACGATTACCTGCAAAAGATTCAGAAGATCTACAACTTCCAGAGCAGAAAAAGAGTACGCCTATATTACCCAAAACTGTAAGGAACAATAGCAGAAAAACATGACCGCCGACATATCACCGACACATCAAAATATCTACCGCCGACAGTTAATCGACACTACCGCCGACACATTATCGACATGTAAATTTTTGAATATCTGCAATATATATATATATAAGAGTAAGAAGTATAAGAAATATAATTACTCTTATATTCTTAATGTGTCGGTAATATACCTTTATAAGTATTACCGACACATTATAAGAAATAATAAATATTATACCGACACTTACCGACAGAGTGGAACGAGATGAAGAAAGTCGATCCGCCAGATTATTTTGATTCTCTTTCAGAGAAACAATTTGGTGGACAGCTCGAGCAGTTATGCAAGCTTTTTGGTTGGAGATACTACCACACTCATAACAGCAGGTTTTCAGCTCCAGGATATCCTGATTACACGTTAGTCAGGGAACGTGTAGTATTTGCTGAACTAAAGCGGCAAGCCAAGGCATCTAAATTAACAGCAAAACAAATCGAATGGAGAGATGCTTTACTCCAAGCAAAACAGGAGTGGTATCTGTGGCGGCCAAGCGATATGGACGATATAGCAGAGATACTCAGATGAAATTTGATGAAACAAGATTTATTTCGGACAGGGACAATAAGTTGTTTGATACTTTCGTGGAACTCAAACGACTTCGTGGGAAGTTAATTAGGTTTAAGACAAACAGGCAGCTTATAGCGAAATACGAGGACCTGAGTACTATTGATGATCCATGTGTATTGGAGACGTTCATGCCAATAGGCTGCTCTCATCTGCCAACCTGTCTAACCAAAAAGATATGCAGCGTTACCAGTCACAAACAGGCTTTAAGAAAAAGAACTTTCTACAATGAATATGAACTGTTTGAAAGATTAAATGAATGTGTGTGTGGGCACGTTGAGAAACTTGTTCTCAATGGGTACTTGTTTGATATCGAGATAAACAAATTAAGTTTTGGTAAGAGTACAGATCTTCTTGGTGCTATAGCATGTCCTGAGTGTAGCCGAGTACTTTATGGATACTGGATCGAGTTAAAAATGAATCGTTACAAGGGCTTTATAACACCACAGCCAAGACAGAAGTTATACCAATCCACTACCAGGCAAAAGAAAAGCCCCTTAATGATTTAATTAAAGGGCTTTAATCGGCATTTGATTGTAAGTTTTAGAGTTAAGTGTCCTTCTCCTTGTTTTTTTCTAATTCTAAAAATCTAGTTACTTCATCTGCTGGTATTTGAATTGGACTACCTTTCAGTCCTGGTTTATCTTGTGTATATTTTATAAGTTGTTCTGTATTTTTTTTCAACTCTTTGTATTGTTTTCTATTTGCTTTAGTATCCAGTCGGTCCTTAATTTGTTTCTCAGTTTGTTTAAAGATCTTAGCAAATTTAAATACACTATAATATCCACGGTAAAGGTGGTCGTATGGTTTTGGGCATTCATTCATTGACTACGCACCTTCCTTATCTTGTTTCATAACTTCAAGTTCATTCCATAAGTACAAACCAAAATCATATCCATGCTTATATGCAATAGATCTTGTTATACTTGAGTCTTCATCTGGCATCCTGCCATGTAATAAGCCATCAGCCGTACCATCTTTAAAGTTTTGTATATCAAAAGCACTATATCCCATTACGCCACTTTCTCCTTATTGAATTTGATTGCGTTATTTAGGCACTTTCCACAAGTTGTGTATTCGATAGTAAAGCAATGCGGCTTGCTGCATTCATGCTTTATATCTTCTTCATTTCGGTACTTATCACATTCGAGATTTATACAGTAATGTGTGTGTTTCAATTTAAATCTCCTGGATAAAAAATATATGAATAGCTATTTTCACGATCATAATTAACATAATCTTTAAAATTGAAATGAGAATTTACCCATGTAGGATGATCGAACAATCCGCCATAACCTTCCCAAACAATTAAATAGTTATTGTTTTGTTTGTGTATAGTTGCGTTTTCACCATTAAAATCTATTGTTTTGATTGCTGATAACATTTGTTTAGCTTGGTTTTTTGGTGTTTCTGCATCTATCGTATACATGTTGCAATTATGTATATATTCTTCACCTTCATAACCTGTAATTTTGCATTTGTTATTTGTTACTTGTTTCACTATTAACTCCTTCAAAGTTATTATTTTTTTAGTTATTTAATTGGCGGAAACAAAGTTTCCAGAAATGTTTCAAGATCTATATTTGATTTTGTCAAAAGATTTTCCAGGTTATCCGAATAACCATTTCTAAATGCTTGGTCAAAATCTTCAATATGACCATAGACACAAGTGAAATTTTTATCATTGCGATGATAAAATAAAGGTGTATCTAAACCTTCAAACATTTCTGTTAATGTTTCCTGGCATTCATCACAATTTCTTAAACCTAATACGTCTACTGCTTGAACTAGTTCTTCATCTAAAATTCCGATATTATATATTTTTTCCAATTTATTTCTCCTGGTTTTAGTCATGTTCATTATCTTGGTTTCAATCTGTTGCCTGGTCTGATTATTTTTTATAAGCAATTCTCCTAGTGTTTTGTTAAATCTGATTTACTGGTTTATTTAAAATTAGATATAAATTTAAAGCCTATTAGTTTTGTTTTTGGTAGTTTGATACCTGAATTGTTTTTTAATGGCCTTAAATCGTGAGTGTTTTCACCATTTTTTATGTGGATACCAACCATAGCCCTTCGGAACTTTAATTTTCATTAAATAATAAATACTTGAATCGTTTCCGTATTCAAGTTTAAAATATTTTTTTGCATCGACTTGATTGTAGGCAAAAAATTCTTTGTATTTTTCAAGTGGTTTATGGTTTATTCCGTATGCAGTCCAAATATAACCAGTGGTATTGTAATCTTTGGTCCTATAATCTTTTGCTATGTAATTTTTCATAATATTTATAACTCCTGATTTTATTTAAGCTACTAATCGGTTTATGTCAAAATTTGTTAATGTTCTATGGATCTTGATAGTGAATTTGTTTGATGTGCCATCGCTCAAAATGTCGTTTCGGGCCACACCTTTAGCACGTAATCCAACTATTACACCAGAATTAGGATCTAAGAAACGAAGGTCACTTTGATCTCCATCGGTTACCAGGAACCCTTTATAAGTTTTGATCATGGGACACTTACACTTATTTCTACATGATCTCTTGTTATCGTTTATGCAAAGGTTAAACACTACAGCAACATTACGATTGTTGTTTAAATTGGTATTTAATTCTTCTGGTGTCGTTTTTTCTGAATAGCTATAGGTTAAATGATAATTCTTAGGTAAATTTACTCTTGAATTAAATCCATATTTTGAATAATCATAAAATTGAATATGTGGAAATAACTCAAATATGGTATGACCTTTAAATCTGATTCGCTCCCATGTGAGATCACTCATACCATTTAACCTTATACATGGTATGAGATTCAATTTCTTTGCTTTTCGCTCAACTGCTAGAATTTCTTTTATAAGTAATGCAAAATAACAGTCTCTATGTTCAAAGAAGAATTTAGTTCTGTTGATTCTAGCTTTTGGCACGTTAGGATCTAACTTACCTTGACCACCAAACATCAAGCAGGCTTTAGCACAGTCACCGCTATTTTTACAAACGTTGTATTTACCAGATAATGTACTTGGTGCCAGGTATTGGATGCCAGTAATATAACCATATTTTAAACTTTTGATAGTTTTAGGATCTCTTTGTACACCTAACAAATAATTAAATTTTTGTAGTTGTTTTGCTTGTGTTAATAATTCCTGGGAATCTATGATAATATTATCTTGTTGCATAATAATAAATACTCCTTCAAAGTTTTTTTATTTTTGTAACTAAAGCCCTAAATACGTTCAATATTTAGGGCTTATTTATTCAAATTTATTTATTTAAAATGCACGAATTATAAAGCTTTTATCTGGTGTAAGCTTTAATGAGTAACAATTTGAAATTGGATGTACTTTGTTAGTTTTACCTTCAAATTCAATAACTTCTGTATGTTCTCTTAATACAGATATTATTTCTTCATAAGAATCACATTCCGCCCCCCTATCAGCTAAAATGTCTTGATAATCGGTTATAAATTCTTCTATGTTGCTATATTCGGAATATTCGCAACATAAACCGATCATATCAAATTGAATTTGTTCACCGGTATCTTCTTCAAGGTCTACCAGATAATCAAATAATGCTATTAGGCCATCATAAGAAAAATTGTTTTTATAAGTGGGGCTGTATCTGAAAGTATCGATGAAATCCGATTGTGTTACATGTGTAATCATTGTTTTTAACTCCTTCAAAGTTTTTTATTTATTATGGTTTATTTTACAAATTGAGAATAACAACTGTTGCAGGCCATGGGCTTATCATTCAAATATATAAGGTGTCGGTCTAGATTTAATCTAAAGTGAATTAATATTTTGTTTTCACTTCTACAAAAATAACATTTTTCGGTTTTCATTTATAACTCCTTCAAAGTTTTAAGTTAAGATAAATTTATCATAGTTAAGTATTAATTAATACTTCTTAACTATATTAATATTATAGTAATATGTATTATTAGAGTTATTTTTAAATTTAATGATAATATTGTTCAAAACGTATGCATATTATTAGTGTTTTTTAACATAATTAAATAATATTTTTGGAGTTAACATAATGAATGATTTTCATGTACATAATGAAAAAATATATAAGACTAAAAGTTTAAGAATGTGGATTCCTAAAATATTATTTAATACTGATTTATTACCATATGAATATAAGGTACGCTATTTAATATCAAACCAGAGTCGTTCAAGCTATTTGAACCTTATAGTGGCCAATTGTTGTATCTACCCAGGATGCGACAATCCTATCGCATTTAATGAGATCTTTCGTGCATTACAACAGTTTGACAGTATGAAACCAGGATCTAAATAATTCCCTATCTGTTTTTTGTTGTTTATTGGTACTAATCGTTATTATCTGGCCTTATTCCGGCCTTTCAGGAATTCCGACACTTTCCGAGTCTTGGCCTTGCCGGTTGGCCGAGGCCGCCCCTTGTTCTTTGTTGGTACATGCTCAAGCGATAAATCATTCAAAATCACTTCATAACTGTAATCAAAAACAATACTGGTAGGTATTGACATTATAGAAATATATAATTAGATTACAGTTTAAAGTGGGGGTAACACTGTGGTGGTTTTCTTCTCCTTTAAAGTGTTTTCCATCGATTCCGATTTGCTCTCGTGAAGCTGGTGTTACCCCTAACAAGGAATGTATTTGATAAATAGCGGATTATTTTCATCGGTTAGGAATAATTGGGAGACTCCGCAGAAGATATTTGACGAGTTGGATGAGGAGTTTGGGTTTGATCTGGATGTATGTGCTGATGAGGGTAACGCTAAATGTGAGAGGTATTACACGGAGGCAGAGGATGGATTAGGGAAGAAGTGGGAAGGTGTTTGTTGGATGAATCCTCCGTATGGGAGGGTAATAGGGTTGTGGATGAGGAAGGCGTATGAGTCTGCTTTGGGTGGAGCGACAGTAGTTTGTTTGGTTCCTAGCAGGACTGATACCAGGTGGTGGCATGATTATTGTATGAAGGGTGAGGTCAGGTTTATTAAGGGGAGGTTGAAGTTTGGAGGAGCGGTAAACAGTGCGCCTTTTCCGAGTGCGGTGGTTATTTTTAAGTTTTAGGAGAGTTATGAAGCATATAGTGTCATTAAGTGGAGGGACATCGAGTGCTGTAGCGGCTGACAGGGTAATTAAGCGTTATGGCAAGGATAATGTGGTGTTATGGTTTGCGGACACTAAGTGGGAGGACGAGGATTTATACAGGTTTTTAAAGGATTTGGAATCATACTGGGGCATGGAGATAGAGAGGTATGTTAATGGGTTAAATCCGTTAGAGGTAGCTGAGAAGGCTAAGATGATTCCTAATAATAGGATGGTGCGGTGTTCATTTGAGTTAAAGATAGAGCCGTTTACGAGGTTGATCAAGAAGATGGATAAGCCTTTGACTGTTCATATCGGATTAGATTGGTCTGAGCAGCATAGGATGGCGGCTCCTAAGAGGAATTACGAGGAGATAGAGGGAGTGAGTGTGGAGTTTCCTTTGATGTGGAAGCCTTATGAGAGTTTAAGGTATGCGAAGGTGGTGGAGTCATGGGGAATAGAGTCACCGAGGTTATATAAGTACGGTTTTCCGCATAATAATTGTGGAGGCAGATGTGTTAGGCAGGGGCAGGCTGAATGGAAGAGGTTAAAGAGTGTATTTCCAGAGAGGTTTGCTCAGGTTAGGGATTGGGAGTTATTACAGCAGACAAAGAGTGAGACTAGAAAGGATAAGGCTATATTGACTAGGACGGTTGCTGGGGAGAGAAGGCCTATTACGTTAGCTGTTTTAGATAAGGAGTGGGAAGAAGACCCACAGGTAGATATGTTTGAATACGAGGGAGATGATTTCTCGTGTTTTTGTACTAATTAGGAGATATGAATGGCTAGGAAGGCGGATTTAACAAAGCATCCTGCGTTAGCTGCTAAGAATGCTGTGAAGGTTAATGTAGAGGACAGATCTGAGTGGAGTGAGCTGACTGTAGAGCAGAGGTCATTTATGACTGTTTATATGGATTGTATGGATGCTGCGAGGGCGTGTGAGTTGACAGGGGAGTCTATGGCATGGGTAGAGGAGCAGAGGATGATGAGTGAGGATTTTGAGAGGGTATTTGTGGATGTTATGCATGAGCCTAAGCGGATAGCTGAGCAGATAGCAGGGATAATGCTGCCTATGTCGATTATCAAGTTGAAGAATTTAATAGAGCAGGATGTTAATAAGAATGTACAGCTGAATGCAATAAAGCATTTGCATCAGATAAGGGGCATGATGCCTGAGGGAGCGGTTAGCGGTGCAGGGAATTTCGTGAATGTCAGTGTGAGTAATTTTACTGGTGGCAAAGACTGATTGTGTACATAGTTATTTGATTGGGTTGCCTGACGGCAGGTATTCGGTTGGGGTGTGTGAGAAGTGCGGTGATGAGAGGGAGATGATCAATGTATTGCCGATGGATTTAGAGAATGCAGGGTGGAAGGATACGAAGGAATATTTATGGCTGCATAGCTTGGGGAAAGATGAGAAAGGTTACAGGACGATTAATTAGGCTGGTGCAAGAAGAGTGAATGAGATATATATCACTGTTCAGCGGAATAGGAGCTTTGGACTTGGCGGTGAGGTCTGTTTTAGGTGCGGAGACGGAAGCGTATGTGGAGATAGACGGATTCTGTCAGAAGGTTTTAAGGGCGAGGATGAAGGACGGATATCTGGAAAAAGCGGAGATATTTGGGGATGTAAGGAAATTTAAGTGGGAAAAGACTGACATGGTGGTTGGTGGATTTCCGTGTCAGCCGTTTTCGTTAGCAGGAGAGAGAAAAGGTGAATCAGACGATAGGAACATGTGGCCAGACACCCTTAGAGTCATTCGCATGGCTCGACCGGAGTACGTCTTTCTGGAGAACGTACCAGGTCTCCTTTCTGGAGATGGCGAAGGACGGCAGCCCTATGTGTACACTATCCTCGCAAACCTTGCCGAGGAGGGGTTCGATGCGGAATGGGAAATTGTTGGAGCTGACGATGCAGGAGCTCCCCACAGAAGAAAAAGGTGGTTCTGCTTTGCCTATAGGAAACTGGCCGACTCCAACAGTAGCGGATACATACACAGGGAATCTGAAATCGACTCAGATAAAAGAAGGATCGATGCACTCAGTGACACTTCCCACAGCTGTGATGAAATATCCGAAAGAAGTTTCAACTACCCACCAGGACCCTCAGACTCATCCGGATGGGAGTACCTGCTCAGTATCATGCCGGAGGTTGAACCCGCTTTTTGTAGAATATCTGATGATGGGGAAAAACTACATAGGATGGACAGACTTAAAGCCCTTGGGAACGCAGTCGCTTGGCAGGCAGGAGCTATCGCACTCAGACTCTGTATCGAAAGGTCAGGAGTCTTAAATGGTTCAGCAGCAGCTCAATCTAAGTGATTTTTATAAACCTCATCCAGGTCAGCAGAGAGTGCATGGAGTTGATGCTAAGATCAAGGTTTTAGAGATAGGACGCAGGTGGGGTAAATCTCGTTTTGCTTTATGGGAATTAATCAGAAGATATGTAGAAAGCCTTGAAATAGAGGTGGAATCTCATCTGATACCGCCTTTTCATGCTTGGATAGTAACACCGAATTTTCCGCAGGCTAGGCAGATTTGGAACGAAATGATTGCTTTCTTTCCTAATGAGTTTATATCTCCTGCCGGTATTAAGCAGGACTCTTGGCTGATGCACCTAAAAGGCAGCGATAAAAGAACTTGGGGACAAATCGAGGTTAAATCAGCTCATGATCCGGACAGCCTACAGACGGCAGGTCTGGATTTTTTGTGGATATCAGAAGCTCAGGATATATCCGATAAGGCTTTTGAAAAGCTGTTGCCTACGCTTAGAAGCCCTGAAAGACTTGGTTACGGTATATTTGAAGGCATTCCTGCTCTTTATCCTGATCATTGGTTCAGAAGAGCGTTTGTTGCAGGCGAAAGAGGTGAACGAGGATTTTCCTCCTTTAAGGCTACAAGCTTTGAAAACCCTTTGCTTAACGCAGAACAGAAGGCGGAGATAGAATCTGACAAGGAGCTGTTGCCTGAAAGGGTCTGGAGACGTATGTACCTTGCTGAATTTTCTGACTCAGCCGGTTATTTCACTAATATAGATGCCAATATAGCAGGTGACCCTATGCAGGGGCCTGTTCCAGGTGCAAGGTATATAGCAGGCCTTGACCTTGGTAGAAAGTTAGATCCCTCAGTTATGGTGATCATGGATGCAGCTGAAAGAAAGATGGTGCATTATCACGGATGGGATGACGGCACAGAATGGGTAGCTCAGAGAGAACACGTTATCAGGCTTGTAGAGGAATGGGGTATAGAACAGATATGTATTGATGCTACAGGTATAGGTGACGTATTTATGAGTGAACTCATAGAAGCAGGAGTTCCTGTATCTCCGTATATATTTTCTCAGTCCTCAAGAGAACATCTGCTTCAGCAGCTTGTTGTAGCTTTAGAAAGACAGACTATTTCGTTCTTTAATGAAAAAAGGCTTTTAAGACAGCTTAGAGCCTTTCAGTATAGAAAACTGCCTGGCGGAAGATATAAGGCGGAAGCACCTCCAGGTGAACATGACGATGCCGTATTTGCACTTGCACTTGCTTTAGAAGTGGCTGATTCCAGTAGACCTGTGACCAGTTCCTTCAGACCTATAGGCAATTCAAGATATGTGCCTACGCAGGCTGAAGCCAATAACGGTTGGAATCAGGGTAATTTAGAAGGACCGAAACTGATGAGACTTAGAAGACTCGAAAAAATAGCCAAAAGAGCTGAAGAATTGGGGATTAGCTAATGGTAACTACAGAAAAACCTGTGATGGAAGAAATAACCGAATGGATGCCTGGTGATCCTGAAAACTCGGATGCACCTGAATTAGATGACGTACTTGACCTGTTCGATAGGCAGAAAGCCTATTATCAGGATTTTCATAAACAGTGCGAGACTGAAGAGGAATATTACATGGGCAATAGGACTGTGCCTGCTCCTGAAGGTATAGACCCTGTATGGCCTGCTACGGCAGGTGCTATAGTCAATACGGCTAGCGACCATGTGGATGTCAATAATCTTGCTATAGATGTACCTTCCTCTCCCAGATCAAGAGCAAGGGCGGAACGGATTCAAAAGACTTTGACAGGCATCTGGCTCATGATGAAAAAGCCGGTGCTTAGAACAGCTGTAAGACAGAGTTTCCTATATGGCGTAGGCTGGATTAAATCCATGTGGGATTCAGATAACTGGCCTAATGCCCCTGTAGTCGATGACTTCGAGGATGAAGCTGACTATAAACGTGCTCTTAACGATTTCATGGAAGACCGAAGCATAAAGTTCCCCTTTGCTGCTAACGTGATTAATCCACGCAATCTGGTCTGGGATGACTCTAAAACCAAAACAAAGTGGGTTATTGAATTTATGGATCGTGACGTAGATGACGTTAGTCAGAAATATCCTGAGTGGAAACCTGAAAACCCATCTGCATCTCAAGCTGAGTGGTTTGAGTATTGGGACGAAGATTGGGTGATGTATGTCTGTGACAGACAGATAGTGTGGGGACCTCACCGTCATGGTTATGGTCATCTGCCTTTTACGCCTATAATCCCTGTTCATAGTTATACATTTGAAGACGGTAGCCCTGAAGAACGCTACA
>VTLG01006123.1_pt1 | contig 22663 bp, 17 predicted proteins | sample 4694571 | NCBI WGS metagenome assembly VTLG01 (sample SAMN12604809, study PRJNA352737) | marine metagenome | biome: ENVO:00000447; feature: ENVO:00000209|ENVO:00000569|ENVO:01000036; material: ENVO:00002151; isolation source: viral sequences binned using virsorter ...
GAAGAATTACGGGGGAAGCGAAGCTGCTTCTTACTGGAAGGATGATGATTTTGAAGTATTTAGAAACGAGTTTACGCATTCGATGGATAACATTAGGAATCTTATGCGCCGTAACGCTGTTGGCATTTTGTGTCGTGAATCCATAGATCACGATATCTTTTCTGCCGTAACCATAAGAGATTACTCTGTTAAGATACATAACTACATGTTACCAAGTCTAACTTCCTTGTATAACACCTTTACACCTAAACTACCAAGGACAGCAACATGATGATTTTTTCAGCGTTATCTCTTGTGGTTCAGCTTTTCATTGCTGATAACAGAGAGTTTCTAATCAAGGCTAGTGAGCAGATGCAGGACGGTATGTCTTGGCACTACGTTGGCCCCTCCGACCTAGACCCAACTGCCCTCTCCATACCGCTGCAGTGTGTAGATACAGATGGCGAGCCTTGTGGAGAGAAGTACATTCTGTTTAAGCTCAAGAAAGAAGACGATGACTAAACGATATAGGTCAAGCTTTGAGAATAACTTTGCTACCTTTCTTGAGTTAAACAATGTAAGGTACGACTACGAGTCTGAGAAGATACGGTACACGCCCAAGATAAAGACGTACACTCCAGACTTCCACCTGTTGGATTATGATATGTTTATAGAAACAAAAGGACATTTTGTAACGTCAGATCGTTCCAAGCATTTGTTGATACAGGAACAGCATCCTGATATTGATATTCGATTTGTCTTTCAGAATTGTAAAAAGAAACTTTACAAAGGGGCAAAGACAACGTATGCTGATTGGTGTGACAAACATGGATTTCAGTATGCTCAACAAGAATTACCTCGTTCCTGGTTTAGAAAATGAACCTGTTAATGGAAACGGCAACGGTGTGTCTGGCTTTGAATATATACTTTGAAGCCCAGAATCAGCCTGTTGAGGGACAAATAGCAGTGTCTCAGGTCGTTATGAACAGAGTAAGGGACGCTCGTTTTCCAGATGAGGTCTGTAAGGTGGTTAAACAGGGTGTACATTCAAAGAAAACAGGGCTACCTCTGCGCTGGAGATGCCATTTTAGCTGGTACTGTGACGGCAAAAGTGACAAGCCTATGTACCTCGATGCGTATAGATGGGCGAATGTTGTAGCAGATCACGTCCTCTCTGGAAAGTCAGGAGATCTAGTGAACGGTTCTACACACTATCATGCAACATGTGTGTCTCCAGATTGGAACATACAGAAAACAAAAGTTACACAGATTGGTGATCATATTTTCTATAGATGGGAAAAGTAGTGGGTAGGTCAACAGACATAACAGGCGACGAGTTAAACGCCATCATAGAGGAAGAGAAAGTTCTTCTAAAGGACAATCGCGTTTACCTTATACTTGAACTGGATGATAGAGGTAAAGACCTGTTCTCTATGTTCTGCCTAGACACAACCACAAACAACAAGGACGGTACAGCAAACATATGTCAGATTATAGGACGGGGCTTAACAGATCTGATCTCGTACAGTGGTGAAGATATCTATGAATTTGGTAAGAAACTGATTGAACAGGATCTACATAAAGTGAATAATGTCGTTGCTCTGGATTCCTACAGAAATCAGGAGTACAGAAAGAGTATCTTTGCTGATGACGAAGACGACAAGGAAGATGACGACACAACAGAAATAACTTTTTCATTTAAAAAGAATGATGATGGAGATGAAGACGATGGCTGATAAAGAACTTGAAGAGAAAGCACAACAAAGGGTACAGGAAACAAAGGATATATTGGAAGCTATTACGAAACCTGCAGCAGCACCAGATGCAGTTAACAGCCCAGAACACTACAACATGCTTGACGTAGAGGCTATTAATCTGATAGAAATGTCCATGACTAAAGAGGAGTTTCTGGGCTACCTGAAAGGCAACGTGCTGAAGTACATCATAAGGTACAAGCACAAAGGCAAAGCAGGTGAGGATCTTGACAAAGGAAAGTGGTATCTAGATAGATTGAGGAACAAAATTAATGAGCAATCTTCCAACTGATTATCAAACATTTATACATAAGAGCAGGTACGCTCGATGGCTTGAAGAAGAGCAGCGTAGAGAAACCTGGCAGGAAACGGTACAACGCTTCACAGACTACATGGAAGAGCATGTAAAGCTCGTTTGTGATGTTAACATTATAAAGTTTCCAGAGTACAGGGCTGTTAAGGATGGCATACTAAGTCTCAATGTTATGCCATCCATGAGAGCTTTAATGACTGCAGGACCAGCGTTGAAGCGTGAGAACGTTGCTGGTTACAACTGTGCGTTTATACCTATTGATAACCCCAGATCGTTTGATGAGATCCTATACATCCTTATGAACGGTACAGGCGTAGGTTTCTCTGTAGAGCGGCACTTTATAAACAGTCTGCCTACGATACCTGACGCTCCTTTTGAAGAGACAGAGGACGTTATCAGTGTAGCAGATTCCAAGGAAGGCTGGGCCAGAAGCTTTAAAGATCTTATCAGTTATCTCTACACAAGCCGTATTCCAAAGGTTGATCTGTCCAAGATACGTCCTGCTGGTGCAAGGCTAAAGACCTTTGGCGGTAGGGCATCTGGCCCTGATCCACTTAATGATCTGTTTGAATTTACTATAAGGATATTCAAGAATGCTCTTGGAAGAAAGCTGTCGTCTCTGGAATGCCATGATATCGTATGTAAGACAGGTGAGGTGGTCGTGGTTGGAGGTGTTCGCCGCTCCGCTCTTTTATCTCTCAGTAACCTTACTGATGATAGGATGCGTTCTGCTAAGTCTGGTAATTGGTGGACTCTGCATCCTCATAGGTCTTTATCAAACAACTCTGTTGCTTACACAGAAACTCCTGATCCGTCTGCGTTTATGAAGGAATGGCTTGCACTATACGAGAGCAAGTCAGGAGAGCGAGGCATCTTCAACAGAGCCGCTGCACAAAACAAAGCACTCGAAAATGAACGTAGAGAACCACACGAGAACTTTGGAACAAACCCCTGCAGTGAAATTATACTACGTCCCAATCAATTCTGTAATCTGTCTGAGGTTGTATGCCGCCCCGACGATACAGCAAAGACATTGCATAAGAAGGCAGAGTTAGCGTCCATTCTTGGAACGATACAATCTACTCTGACTGACTTTAAATATTTACGAACACGCTGGCGAAGTAATACTGAGGAAGAAAGATTACTTGGCGTGTCACTGACAGGCATCATGGATTGTACACTGTTGACTGATGCTGATAATGTCAAACTACTGGAGTCGCTGAAGAAGACTGTAGTAGAAACAAACAAGAGGTGGGCGAAAATGCTTGGTATTCCTCAGTCAACCGCCACCACTTGTATTAAGCCCTCTGGTACTGTTAGCCAACTAACTGACGCTGCCAGTGGTATTCATGCTCGACATGCACCGTTCTATGTCAGGACAGTGCGTGGAGATGTTAAAGATCCGTTGACTCGTTTCCTCATGGATCAGAACATCCCAAATGAGCCTGACTTTAACAGTCCTGCCAATACGGTGGTTTTTTCCTTTCCTTTCAAATCACCGATTGATGCCATCTGTAGGACTGATATGAAGGCGCTGGAGCAACTGCATCAATGGAAGCACTTTAGCAACCACTGGTGTGAACACAAACCTTCTGTAACGGTAAGTGTTAAAGAGCATGAATGGATGGAAGTAGGGAACTGGTGCTATGAGAACTTCGACAGTTTAAGTGGTATCAGTTTCCTGCCCTTCTCCGATCACAGTTATAGACAAGCACCCTACCAGGATTGTGCAGAGCAGGACTATAAGAGGTTAAAGGCAGAGATGCCTGAGTCAATAAACTGGGAAGAATTTAGTAATTACGAAAAAGAGGATAACACAAAAGCCTCGCAGGAATTAGCTTGTACTGCAGGAGTGTGTGAACTAGTGGATATATGAACTCAGCAATTTTATCACAGGTAAATGTAGAATTAAAAAAAGACGGCAACATTGAAGTTATATACAACCATGTTACCGCCGACAAGTTTAAAGAAGTTATGGAAAAAGGAATGCCTACATATGAAAATACTGAACTTATTTATGGTTATATGAAGCGTCTGGAGAACTTAACACAAGAATATGTCAATGATGCTGAGAAACTGCTCTAGAAGAAGATGAGATAGACTAAGCCACAAAGGAGAGTCAAGTCAGCACATACAGACCAGACAATATAGCCTCTAAGCATCCATCTACTTACCTGCTGGACTAGGGGGTTCTTCATTATTATGCCCCTCTTGCTCTTTTTCCACTAGAAATCTCCTTAAAATAACGATTTCCTCTGTACGGCCCGTAGAGCGTCACACAGAGGTTTTAGCCTTTCGCTGGTATATTGGGTTACATTGGCTCTTCTTCATCCATCCTGGGCGAAATAGGAAGGGGTTTTTCATCTAGTTCTTCACTTTTTTGTATAGAATCTTGTATTCCTTCCTCTAGAGAGCCATGTAGCGATATTTCCTCTGAATTTAACTCACTCTGTTTAAACTTCTCCGCTATCTCATCATCACTATGCTCAACTCCATCATACAGGCTAGGAGCATTTAACCACATCTTATCTTCTGCAGATGTAAAAGGTTCAACATCAACTGGGACTGTTGCTCCAAGTTCAGAAACAGTCTCTCCTGCTAAAGGATGGTCTTCTCTGACTTTGTATTTATCCCTACCTGTCTTCTTTACTTTTCTACCAGTTTTTTTGCCTATGGGTTTTCTCTTGTTCTTCTTTACGTTGCCATAGTTTTTCTTCTTTGTTTTCTGTTCTGGTACATAGTGTCCCATTATTCTTTCTTTCCCGATAAATACATTGGTACAGGTTTACCCTCTAGCCACTTTTGAATCCTTCTGATAAACTCTCTAATCATTTCTTCATATTGTTGCGTTGAATGCCTTTAGACTTTTCAAAGCTACGCATTCCACCCAGACCTAGCAGGGCTAGTGTTAATGATAACAGTCCTTCTGTTTCAATAATAGGCAGCACTACGTCTATACCGCCAACAGCAATAATCCATACAGCCACTGGTTGAAACACAAACTGCCAACCAAGACCGAAAGCACATATCCACATGATTGCAGGTCTGGCACCAGCTACAAATATTGATGGGTGCTTTGCCTGTTCCAGATTTGTCTGCGCTTGCGCTAGATCGAGGGAAACTATCTGTGACTTTAACTCGTGAGAGAGCTTTGTCTTCAGGTCTTTGTCCTCGACAAACTTATCCAGAACTTTACCTGCTACTCCAATTACTGATTCTGCTATACCTAACATTGTTACCTCTCAAACATCGAATAATCAGGATCTATCATTAATCCTCTACGCTGTGGCATAGTTGCTTCTATATCTGGTTCTTTTTCAGAAGGTGGTAGAAAATCAGTAGGTGGTCCTGATGGTCGTGTCTGTGGTTGTTCATAGTCTACCCCTGAAGAAATATCTCTGGTACGTAATGCACTTGTTGCACCATAAATATCAAACGAAGCATTAAAGCTTTCTAAAAGAGCTACAAGGAAACTTTCATCAGAAACTTCATCATCATATTTAGGCGTACCCATCCCTATCTCATCTTCACTGTAAACAGTTATTCTTCCACCAACAAGAGTTTTAACCTTATGTCTAAGTTCCTTTGTGTCCTTCTTTGAAAGTTTTCGTCCCTCAAGAACACTCAATAGTAATACTTGAAGTCTGGAATCATTAAATAAAGCGTACATCGTTTGCGCTTTTCTTCTTTGGTGTTCTCTTATCATAGTTTCTGAAGCTAAATATCTCCAGCTAACAACTCCTCGAAGTCCTGCATAAACTCTCGACAGCATGGCTGGCATAGTTAAAGATCTTGGGATTCTACTTAGAAGCTCCATTGCAGCTTGTGCGTCTGGTCCTTGAGCTTTTAATATAACAGCGGCTGCAAAAAGATTATTCAAGTTCTTTTGTATATCACTCTTTCCAAGGAGTGTGTTCATTTTGTCAAACATGGGCATTAGTTTGCCCATCTCTTCTGCAAATACTTTTAAGTCTAGATCAGGACTTACACCAAAGAAGGTACGATTTAGATCTCCTCTCCCCCATCCTGACGCTTCTTGCATGTTAAAGGTAGGTCCAAAAGCAGATTGTCGTGTATCGGTTACTTTAACTGACCTTGTAAACATTTCATGCATCATTAGTTGTCTAAAATCTTCTATCCGTTTTCTTTGAAGAGCGGTAACAGTGGTATCTCCTGGTTTTACACCAAAGACAACTTCAAAAAATCTATCCATTCTATTGCCTTGGATATCCGCAATATGCTTTGGACGCATACGTTCTATAGTTTCTTGTAGTTTAGCTCTATCTTTATAACCTGCTCCAGTTGCAATCTCCAGAATATCCATAGTATGCTGAGATTCTTTTTCAAGTCTTGTAAGCTGTGCTGAACTTCTTTCTACAGTAGAAATAGGAAGACGCTCAATTGCAATGCTAGAAGCCATTAAATAATCATACAATTCAGGAAGTTTTTTGAAATCTTCGTTAAATAAAGATCCTCTTCCTGCTTGTTCGTTTGCTCTTACTACCTGACCTACGAGAGTCATTAACTCTCCTTCTTTTCTTTTTAGCTCTGCAAATATGTCGATGTTACTCGTTGGATCAGATACTCTTTTCTTATAGTTTTGTATAATTCCCAGTACTTTGTCTGATAAAAACCCTTTTTCATTTAAGGCTTTCATATTTAGAATCCCTCTATTAGATACAACTAACCTTTTCTTATCAGGATTTATCATCGCCAATAAAGCAGCTTTATCCAGCACCTCTCTCATCCCTTCTTTTTCTTTTATCTGGGATATTTCTGCTATTTCAATTACCTGTAATTCATCATCAACATATTTACTTGTCTTCGTAGCAGGAATGTTAGAAAACATTTTTTCCAACATCTCCGCTGCTTTTCCTCCTGGCATCCTGAATATTATTTCTGGAAGTTCAAATGATTCATACTTGCCTTGTTTATAAGCAGAACCAAATGCTTCTCTCATTAGTCTACCGTTCTCTGATCCAAAAGTAGCCATGTATTCCTTCCATGCCTCTTTTGCTTCATTGCTTATTGGTAATTTGTAATCTATAAAAACCTTGTTAAGTTCTTCAACAGTGGGAATAGCAGTTGGAGCTATATCATCAAACCTGTGTTTATAAACAAGACTACTCATTTCACTTCTTAAAGCGTGGAAATCGTGAAAGTTTAATTGTGGCTCAATTATCTCGTTTAGTTTCTGTCTAGCGTTACCTTTAATTGTAGTCTCTGCTGAAAAATTAGATATGAATCTTCTAAACCACTCAATTTGTGATCCTACAGTTTCTCCTTGACCCATTATAAAAGGGGGTATTACTTCTCTATCTCCTGCCGCCCACTTTGTAAAAGAATTTTCCATTTTTCCAATGGTAGCTGTTATATCAAGTGTTCCATCTACATGTATTACTGGCTCTATATTAAATACCCTATTTCCTGAAGTTATCTTAGTTGAATTTAAAGTAACAGGAATACCAGCATTATGTACCATCGTTGCTATATCTTTCAAATCCTGCAGAAGTTCTTTAGGTTCTTTTTTTATAATCTCTCCTGTTCCTGGATTTGTCTTTTGAAACATAAGAGGATTTGAAAGAGTTTGATATCTTCCATAAGCTTCTAGATTTTCTATAAAATGTATTTTTGTCTGGGATGGATTCTGCATGTTAAAACCTGCAAATTTAGACAGAAGATTTTCCAATACAGGCGCATCATCTCCAAAATTTCTTCCACGCATAAGTTCAAGAGTATCAAAAATTTCTCTTGGAATAGGGATGCTTATATCAAAAGCTTTATAGGCTACCGAATTTGGATCGTTTTTAAAAGCATGCAATGCTTCTATATATTCTCTACGTGCTTTCTCTGAACTTTCCAGTAAACCTTTAAATGTGCTTCCATGCTTCTCAAGTGCATCTCGACTTGCTGTACTCACATCATTAGCAGATATTCCAAATTGTTTACCTAAGTCAGTACCATTTGCTGTATCTCTTCCTCCATGAATTACCTCGTCCAAAATAGCTCTACCTTCAATACCGCCAACTTCTTTAGCAGAGACACCAAGATTTTGCACCATTGTTGTTAATTCATCTTGTCTTGTCATCAATTTATCGTATGTTTGTTTTATCGGTGCCAGTATTCCTTCAAATTTCTTTTGCAATACTGGATCTGTAGCCGATAGTCTACGTATGCTGTCCATCACAAACTTTAAGGATGCATCTGATTCTATTGTCGCAGCCCTTATTGTATTGTAAGCTGCATGAAGTTCCTTATCAAGAGATAAGCCTAACCAACCAAAAAAGTTTTTTCTGGTCTTTGTATCTGCTGTTACAACTGAAAGTTCTCCTGCAGCATATTGATTTAATAACGCACGTTGTATCTGTTCAAAAGTTGCATTAAACACCTCGTGCATGTCTCCTGCATTCATTTCATTTAATTCTCTGCTAAGTCTAGATTGTTGCTGCCAAAGACTTTCAAATTGTTCTCTCGTTTCTTTTGAGGCAATTTCTGCTACTCTGTCTGCATATGAAAACATACCCTCTAGATTTGCAGCCCTATGCTGCATTGCTAAATCAAACTCTGTATCTCCTACAGTAACCATTTTTCCAGTTTTAGGATTCAACACTTGTCTTGCGTTAAGAAGCTCTCCGTCTGATCCTTTTAACATTGTTTTATGATCTAAGCCTAATCCAAATGGACCTAATCCTGCTGACCAACCTACAACTTTCTGTCCAAATGAAGTATTCAGGATACCCCCATCTTTAGGGAAATCCTGTATGGTTTTATAAACTGTTGAGTGTTTTCCTGCCTCGTCAAAGACATCTTCTTTAACTACTCTTAAATAGTTATTATCTTTTACTCCTCTCATTTTATTTATAACCAAAGCAGAAAATAAAAGAGCATGAGGAAAGGATATAGCAGCATTTATGTCTGTTCCTGGCAACGTAGGTTTTCCTTTTAAAGGTATTCGCAATCTTCCTATTGCTCCTACAGAGGCATCAAGACCATGCTCTATTACTTTAAAGGCAGCAGAAGGGTGCATAAATACTCCCAGTATACCAGCTAAGTGTTTGTAGCTATTCCAACGTGTATCTTTAGTATAGTCATCCCAAACAGATGTCCACAAAGCTGCCCCTGTTGATGCCTGACCTAACATCATTCTCTCATTGAATTTTCTGAAATTTGTAGGATCTATCGGAAGAGCTTTAAATTTGGTAACTTCGTCATATCTTGGAAGTCCTGAAATTGGGTCTACTCCACCTCTCTTTTCTACACCTATCATTGCAGCTTTTTGAATGGGTGCTGATGCGATAGGAAATTCCCAATCGAAAGTACCTTTTCCGTACCTTCTAGGAATTATAGAAAGTGACCTACCTACCTTTAAAGCCTTATTAGCGTCTTTCATTACATTTGCTTGGGTACGGTTTATTTCGTAATGAAGCCTACGTATAGATGCAGCAGCAGGAGATAACAAATGAAGATCAGGTTGGTTTGTAGCTCTACCTTCTGCTTCAATAAGTGTTTTTAATGGTGATGCATCGTATCCTTTCTTTGCAGCCGCAAGCCTTTTTTTCATAGGCCCAACATGTGCCTCAATTTGTGCTGCTGCATTTTGCAGTGGTGCTATCGTTTCTGGCTGATGAACTGGAAGAGATCTCAAAACTTTTTGGTTTTCAGTAACTCCTGTTCTTATGTCATTAAATTTTCTGAAACCTGTTTGTCCAAACTCTAAAAGAGCTTTAGCTTCTCTAGAACCTGTAAGAGACATATAAAATTCAAGTGTTTGAACGAAAGTATTTTCTGCTACATTTCTATTTTTTATTGGTAGATTTTCTTCCTGCCATCTTATAAATCTAGAAGCCTGATCTTCCCAAGTTTTAAAGAGAGTTTGAGCAGAAGTTTGCTTATCGTAATCAACTCCTGTTTCAACAAAGGGTAAAAGGGGTCTAACAATACCTTTCTCAATAGTTCCTACAACGTATTTTGATAACATGTCCATCCACATAGCAGAATACCTAGATCCTCCAGTAACTCCTCGAAGGCCCAGACTTGCATTCCTATATAGTAATTGGCCTATATGTTCATGGAGAGGGCCAGGTCTATCTCCTAAAGCCCATGCCCTAACAGGATGCATCTGACCTGGAATGTACCCTCTTTCGCCTGTATAGGCTTTCATTCCTGTGTAGTCTCCTTCAAATGTTCTGCCTATCTTCTCTATTCTAGCAGCCTCTTGTTGATCTTCCCACTCTTGTTGAAGCTTTAGCTGAGTAGGTGTCATAATACCACTAGCTGAAATTTGTCCCAAGTTTGGAGATAATCCATAAGGGTAGTCTCCTGTAGGTAACTGCCATTCTGGAATAGGTTTCCAACCTCGTTTTATCTCTCCATGACCTCCCCTGGCAGCAGGATCATATCCTACATCTTCAACTCTGTATTGCTGTGGAGGTTGTATTGCTCCAGGTGCAGGAGAGTATCCTTCTATTGGTTCAGGCATCATATCCTTGAACATTTGTGTGGCCGCAGAGGGTTCGCCGCCTACCCCTTCAAAAACTGTAGGACCAAGACCTGTTGTACCAGTTAAGGGAAGACCTTCTTCTTTTGGGTCTTTTGGCGCTGGTACATCAACAACTAAACTTTGTCCTGGTTTCCAATCTAAGAAATCAGTAGGTGGTGTTGCCTGTCTAGAATCTTTTAGTGAAGGAATCGGAGGTGGTCGTTTTTGTGCCATAAGATATTATCTCTTTCACTGATCTGATTGTTCTGTAAGTCTGAAAGTGTCATTAAAAAGATCTTGAAAAAACCAAGCTAAATCACTTTTCTGTTGTTCTATTGTATATAGAGAATTATTTTTTATATAATCTTTTTTCATTATATAATTTTCTAGAATATCCCCAAAACCAATTCTGTCTTCTTCTTTTGTGCCTTTCCTGTTATAGTTATTAAGAATCTGCTTAACATTGGCTTTTAAAGCAAGATCTTTTCCTATTGGATTTACTCCAGGCTTTACGTTTTGTTTCAAAAGTCCTCTAACCATGTTATTCATAGCATATACTCTATCTGTACCCTCTAATTTAGTCCAAGGTTTTAATCTTCCCTTCCAACTTGGATCTTGTACTAATCTCTGTTTTGCTCCAGTTAAAGCTCTGTTGTAAAATTGAGTAGCAGCAGGATCTGGTTTGTTATGGTCTATCTTTGTGAACCCAACAGTTTTAAATCCTCCTGCAATACTTATAGGAACTTCTCGTTCTTGTCGTATTCTTTCTGTCATAGCTCTAGCTGCGTCTGGTGATCCTCTCCTTCCTAGGCCGCTTGCCCCTTTATTCTCAGCAAATGAATCAAGTTTTACCATAGCATCAGCAAGGTTCATGTCGTCTCCGTAACCTATCCACTTTGTATCCTGTTCTGCTCTCCTTAGAATACCATTTATAGTCTTTTTTAATTCTTGCATACTTCCTGCCATCATCATGCCGCCAACATTTTGACCACCCCAAAGGGCGTTGTATATTCTTTCAAAGTCTTCATTGGAAATAGCTCTACCGCCAGATTCTCCTTGAACAAGTCCAGCATAGAAGAAAGTCATGGTAGTCTTTAGATTAAGCATCTTTCCTCTTGCCATTAAGAGGCGCTCGCGTTTTCGATCATCGCTTGTTAGCTTTTCCTGTGAACGCAATTCTTCTAAAGTTTTTTGTATTGCAATCTGATTTCTTACATTATCTTTCTGCATTTGCACTACATTGCCACGAACTTTTAAATTGTAGTCTTTCTGGAATTTTGCACTTCCTTCAGGCGTAGTATCTAGTATTTCTTTAAATGTTTTAAGAACAAATTGAGATTTTGGAAGATCCTTATTTGCAAATGCTCCATATCTAGCTCTAAATTCATTTTCTCTACCTACTCCTGTAAGATTGCGTATATATGCTGGGATATTTGTAAAGTTTCTCCATCTTTGATATACAGTATCTACAAATTCAAACTCACCGCCAGCAAACTTCATGCCTTCTCGCCTACTAATCTCTCGTACCCTTTTCTTCATTTCGGCAGGTAATGTGTTAATAAAGTTTTCGTCTTTTCTCATCTCACGAAAGATAGCATTTAAAGCTGGAGTATCATCTTTCTCTGGTCTGAGAAACGCTGATAATGTATCAATAGCGCCTTCCAAATCTTTTATGTGACCACGTATAAGTTCTCCTTTCATGTGGATTTGCTTGGCTGATTTTAAGGCCAGCATTTCATTTGCACCAAGAGCTTTATTTACACGCCTTACAATAGGAGCATTGTGAGACATACTAACATATCTTCCAGAACCTATGTGCATATGATGCGGTTCTGGTTTATAATCTTCTAGAAATCTAACAGCAAAACCTGTTTCTATTGCTTGTTTTAACTGTTTGTCAGTCATTTTAGGATTTAGATTACGATAGACTTGGTAAACGTTGTCATAATTTGCTTGAGTTAAATCATTTTCAAAAGTATTTAGTGCAGTGTAGTAAGGTTTTGCTCTTGCTAACAAACGATTTCCTTCAGCGGTGCCTCGATACCTTCTTTCTTTTTTTGCCAATTTGTCCATTCGGGCATAATTCATCTGTTCTGGTTTGGTTAAATCAAACTTTACTGGAACAGACAATTTTTGCCCTTCACTAGATACTGCTTTCGGTACTGTAACTTCTGGACTATAGGCATGTTCTTCAGGCGGTACATGTTTGGTTACTAAATTATCAACCTGGGTTTTATCTACAGTAATTGTATCTACTTCTTTAGAAGCATTTTCAGGAAGTTTATTAAAACCACCAGAAGCAGCGCCTGAATTGCCTATAGGTGGACTGTCTGATCCAAGAAGCCAAGCTTGTTTACCCCTATGCTGAATGTGTCCTAATCTCTCTGCAGCTTCTATTTTTTCCGTTGTAGTTTTTAAAAAGTTTGCAAGAACTGCAGTGTTACCAAAATCTACAGGCTTGTCTTTATGTTCAAATAATTGACCTAAAGCAGGATAGTGTTCTTTTACACTGGGCTTTTGGATAACTATTCGGCCATCTTCTAATAAAAGCTTAATTCCTTCTTCGCTAAATAGTGTATTAAACTCCCCTTTCTTTTCCATAAATATCTTACTCCACGCAGATATTAACTCTGGATTTTTTGTCGCAAGAACAGACCTATATTTATTTTCTAAACGAGACATATTTACTGCAGAATAAACTCGTGGATCTAGTCGAAGCACTTTAGCTGCATGTGTTTCATCTCCAGCTACTACATTTGCTACAGCTTTCACACTGGATTGGTGATCCATAGGAAAGTAATCCTGAAGAGGTCTATTCTTAGAAGAATAAGCAGATCTCCAATTTGTTACATTCTTATTTTCATAGGCTTTAGCAGTCTCCCGTAAATTCTTATTATCTACTTTTTTCTCGTAGGCTTCTCGTCTGAAGGAATAAGTAGTTGCAGCTTTTGAATAGTCCCAATCTACAATCTTACCTCGTTTATATATTGGTTTTATATCTTTGGGAAAGTGGGTTCGCCAGAATTGAGGCAGTTCATGTATAGGCATAGTATCTATAGATAATTCACCTTTAGCTACAGCTTCCCTTTCTGATTTTGTAAATTCTGCTGCTCCTGTTCCTGGCTGAAATATAGCTGCGCCGTTAAGTTTATCATAGCCTAGCCCTGCCATCTTTTGCTCAGTTGCAAAAATTATGTCAGCAGGTGATAAATGGTCTATTAGATAAAATGGTTTTCTGGGACCACTAGCCTTATACCAATCCTGTACTTGTGTTCGTATGGCTGCTTTTCTCTGATCAGTTTTAGTTTGTTTAGCGTTTACTAAATTGGCTTTTTGTACGTCTAACGATGCCAGTTGTATTTCTTGCCCTTTAGTTTTAAACTTACGATTCCATTCTCTGTCTTCTCTTGCTTGTTTAGAATCCAACCATGCATTTCCAAGATCACCTATACTAATACCCATCCTATGCGACCTCCATATCTAAAAAGCTTTCTCTGGGTTCCTGTCCTGCATCTTCATCTCCAAAATCAATTTGAGAAGCCATGTCTCCCATAGCCGATTCTTCTTCAAATTCATTCATTTGCCTGTTAAATTTTCCAGGGTTTATTTTGCTCATAAGATTAAAAGAATCTGAAGAACCCATAGGTTCTTTAGGAACAGAATTGATCACTGCTATCTCTTCAACACCTGCTTCAATACCAAGCTTTGTTATATGCGACACCAATGGTGGTTTAACAATTTCTGCAATATCAGGTGTAAAAACTCCTTCTGAGAACATTTTAAGAACAAGAGAAGATGCTATTGTCTCTGAAGAGATACCAGCATCCAATAAGTTTAAAACAGTTGATAAAGCTCTAGGTTCTTCTAAAGATTCTGTCAGAGAGTCCATTGCTTGTTTGGGAGAAACAACCATAGGCTGCTTTTCATAAGGGTTCTTTCCAGGTACGTCAGTGAAAGACTGTCCAGGAGTCGGCCTTGATAAAGGATCAAATTCAAAATTCTCTGTTTGTATAGCCATGCTACCTTACTTTCGTATTAAACTGTTTTGCTACTGCCTTTTTCTAGCGGTATTGTCGTACCTCTAGGCGCTACCTCTCCTAATCCTGCATTATTTTTTGCGTATTGAAGAATATTTGCTGCAGACATTCCTGACCTTGCTAATTGTTGTACAATTGCTCGTCTTACTTGTGGATCTTCCACACGACTCATTACTTCTTGAATTTCCCTAAAATAAGAAGCTTGTCTAGCTTCAGGAGGGGGCATATGTCCTAGTCCCGACATATCTACAGCTTTGTGAAATTGCTGCCATTTTAAATTTGTTTTTGATGCGTCTAACAATGATTTAGCAATACTGGCAGATGAACCTCCTCCTGCTGAACCACCTCCACCTCCTCCTCCACTTCCTCTTGATGCAAAGGCTCCAATAACCTCTCCAGCAACATCGCCTATCACTGAAAAAGGGTTGTCAAAAAAATTATCAATTAAAGACATATATAAATTTCCTTATGTCGTTTCCGTTGCTGCTTTGGTTAATCCTTTAGCAACACCTGTAAAAGCAGTATCTAAAAGTCTTCCTAGAAAAATGCTTAGTGATCTTTCCTGATCAGCATCAATTTGAGCTTCAAACATTTGTTCCGCAAATTGATTGGATATAGCCGTAAGAGCCAATTGTTGGTTACGTTGAACAGAATTTTCAGAAGCCGTAAAAGCAAAAGAAGCTTCATCTCTGTATTCTTGCCAAAGAGCGTTTTGTGCAGAAGTTGTAATACCCAGAATTGCTTGAGAGTTAACCCTATTGGCGTTATTTTGATCTGCTGTATTTGCAGTATTAATCTGCCTTCTCCAAAGAGCGTTGGATTGATCTATCTGTACTCTTAAATTAGAATTAAATTTATCTCTATCATCAGCCAGTTTTGCATTATATTTCTTTATAGAATTTGACTGATCCACGTTAAATTGATCCATAGCTGCTTCACGATTAGAATTGTTAGTTGATACAGTTACTCCAAGCTGATCATAAAATTCATCTACCTGTGTTTGAGTTTTAGCATTAAATTGTTGTCTGGCATTTTCTGCAGCAGTATCTGTAAAGAGTGATTGAATCTTTGATTGAAAGTTTAGTAAATTTGCCTGTTGTGTTGTATCTACGTTCTTCATGTCCATTGCTAAGAAAGACTGAGCATTTTGCTGTGCTGCTTTCATTCTGTTATCTAAATTCTGCCGATCCATTGCAGAAATAGTAGCAGCATTGGATAAAGCCGTTTGCTGTTCATGTGTTAAATTTTGGATTTGGATAGTGGCAAACTTATTAGCATCCTGTATTGCTATAGGCAACGCACTCTCTGCAATAGCTTGTACCATTGCTGCTGCTGCTATGCTGGAATCTCCAAGTCCTCTAGCATTCATTATGTCCTGAACTTTTTGTACATTCTTTGAAGCCCAGGCTGGAAGAGGCTTTCCTTCCTCTAGAGATTCATATAGTGCTTCTATTTGAAATTGTACAGTAGCTTCTTGTGCAAGTGTTTGAGTCCTAGCTTCAGCCAGACTACCACGTTCAACCATTTGCTGTTTAGTGCGTTCATCTACAATTTGAGAAGGATCTACTATTGCACCAGTGCTAACTTCTCCTTGGGCTGCTTGAACATCTGTTGGTAGCTGTGTAAAAGTTCTTTCTACATTTTCAATCAAGCTTGCTTTATCTTCAGGTGAAGGAGCTTGTACTTGATCAGTAGCAAATCCTGCTGCATCTTCAGTTATTGTAGCTGGAGTAACTTGTCTTGCAGTAGCATCTAGAACATTTTCGTCTGGAGATAAAAATTCTTCTTGCTGAATGCCCTGTGCTGTAGGTTGATAAGCTCCTTGTCCTAAATCTACAGAACCAACTGCTTGTTGCCCCATTGTATCAATTATAGGCTTATGGGCTTCCTCAAGGGTTAACTCTCTTGTGGGTTCTGTCTCTACTACTTCTTCATCTGCCATATCGTTTACCTTTTAAGCCGCTACTTCGTTCTTTTTAGTTTTGTTTGGTTGATCAATACTTGTTCGTACTGCTATCCAGAAAAACTTAACCTCTGCATCGTCTTCATTTAACGCTATCTTCCATATCTCTATCTTATCCGTCTTATTTACCTGTTTCTCAAATTCGAGCTTTATCTTTTTAGCGAGTACTGGTCTGGTAAAAGTAACACACTCTCCAGCATATATAAGGCTGTAATAGTACTGCATTCCCATTGAATCGTTTTCAGTGTAAGCTTTAAAGATATCCATCTGGTTCTGTAAACTCTTACATAATTCCATTATAGCTACTACCTGACCTTTTAGCTTTGGTGGAGCTACAGTTACCTCTTTCTCATCAGGGATCTTCTGCGTAGTAGCTTCACAACCAACAAGGACAACAAGAGCTAGGGCTGCGAGGAATGTTTTAAACATGTTAACTATTCGCCGCCGTAGGAGGATGTGTACCGTTATGCATTCTGTGTACTCTTTCAATCTGAGCCTCAAGGGATCGTAACCGCATCTCTACAGCACCGTCACGTTCAGAGCGTTCTTTTAATATCTGTGGGCTAAGTATATCTTTGGACATTGTATCTATTGCACTCAATGCTACTGCCTGTCTTGCTTCAACCTTATCTAATCTTTGATTCAAACTAGCCATGTCCTCTTTTACATCATCTAATGTTGCTGTAATAGACTTTATTGTGGCTTTTAGCACTCCCCAGGTAGTAGCAATACCTGTAAGGACTATGCCAAAAGTCATTAATTCTTTTGGGCCTAGTTCAAGCATGTTCTGTTAAACAGCCGTCGCTGGGCTTACCCCGTCACCACCGAATGGGTTGGATGCAAAGGCAGCGTAGACATACTTTCCATCAGAAGTATTTACATCACTATCCGCCGTCCTAATTCTAAAGCCAGTGGCAAGAAAATCAATTTCTTCAGAGCCAGTTGTTTCGGCTGTTGTCGCATCAGCGTGTAGCTGATCATCTACTTCATTGAAAGAACTTCTCTGAGTGTCATACATAACCCAGCTTCCAGTACCTGAAGCCTTTTTAATCATTACAAATGCTGGTCGGAATCCACAAAAAACTGGTGGACCTAAAGAAGCAGCCCCATTTCCAACATAACTGGAAAAGCGGCTAAATCCTTCCACTTCTGCGAAGGCATAATAGACGCAGGTGTGAGATGACGGATTTGTAAACGCATGGGTTCCTATCGTGAATACGGTAGAGGTCGGGGCTGTGTCATTCCATGCAGTATTGTCATCAGCCGTCGCGTTAGTTTCATTAAGCTTCAACAAATCAGTTTGGGGCGCACTTGTGTTTCCTGCGTGATAAACAATCCAGTCAGATGAATCAGTATCTCGTTGTTTTACAATTATCATTTTTGGCACCACACCCAAACCATGCCCCAGCGTTGCGGTTGAACCAGTGCCAGTAAAAGTGCCGATACTTATCCCAGCCGCAGTGTTGACTGAGGTTGTGGTCGTGTTGATCGATCCATCTTCATTAGACGAACCCGAACCTCCACCCGCTTTCCACTGCCATGCCACAAACTTTTCGGTATTGTCGTTGTAGCCGTTGGCTCCCGCACCCAAGCCAAACCCGTCACTGTCGAAACTGGTTAGGCCAGTACTTTCGGTGGCCTCCACAGCATAGTGATCGGTGTTGAGTTTCTTTTGAACACCACGAGTGGCATCGATAAGTTTGTGTTCGTCAGTTGTATCTCGATTTTTTATCCATACCATATCTGGCTGGAATGTGCTATTTCCAGTTTGATCGATGTTACGAGATGAACCGTTGCCAGTATAAAGCGTAGTCTGGAAATTTGCTGTACCGTCAGAGACTGCGGGTGCAGGGAAGTTCGCTGTGCTTATATAATTGTAAGTATCATCAGTGCGAGTGAAACCATGTTGTCCGAAATCCCATGTTATCGAACTACCACTATAGTAGATCATGTGAAACGCATAGTTGAGTGTATTTAAACCAGTTATGGTACTTCCTACCTGCGATCCATTTTTATAGTACTTCACTGTGTGGGCATCGTTATCCAGATATACTTCGCAGGTATCACCCGTTCCAAGTGTGGTCAAACCAGCTTGAGGAGAGTTACTTTCATTAACTTCAGCGGCAATTTCCCCATGACCCATGTACAGAGTTGTAAAATTTCCCATCATAGCACCTGCAGCTACGGCATTTACGCCCCAAGGCTTAAACATGGGATATTCAGCACCCCCTGCACCTGTAGCAGAATCTCCAGCGTACCCAGGAGAAGTAGAAACATCTCCAATAACTGATACTTTGTACACCCACTTTCCAGTATCGGGTATTCTCAGTGACGCTGGAAATACCTTCCATCCTGTGCTGGTTGTGGTGATTTTTAAATTACCTTCAGAAAGAGTCATGCCTGACCCAACTTCTATGAAAGTCGCAAAGTTGTTTGTGGGGCTGTCAGTTACTTGGTCTGAAGAAGTTATGCCAGAAACTGCCCAATTATTTCCACTACTTATTGCCATGTATCCACTGAATGTTCGTGCCGTTGGGGTTGGTGTAGAAAAACCAGCATAAGTCCCTAAAACAGTATAATCAGAACCATTGTTAGATCCTTGAATAGTAAAATCATTAGGCGTTCTATCTGGTGTTTCAGGCGCACCTAATCTAAAACTCGTAGGAGCTATCCCATTACCACTTCCTAAATCTATTATAAGATGGCCAGTAACAGTTCCATTTGCAGTCTGCCAGTGAGTGTTAATATTATCATCAAATCCAAGATATGCTAGACCAGCACCAGTACCAGTATCTTCACTTGCTGAAGCAACAAGAGGAGATGGTGCGGTATTAGAGGTCATTGTTTGAGTTGGGTATAGGGTCGCGCCCACATAATATTCCATCTCACCAAGAGAAACATAAGTAGAACTAGCACCGTTATCTGTTACATTAAGTTTTAAATATCGATAGGTAGTCGAACTTACTGTAGAAGTAGCATCCAAGCCTAAATTATTTGCCTCTGCAAAATTGAGATAAAAGCCATTAGTTCCGTAACCTGTTCCAGCTTCATAGAATTGCATCTCTGCCATATATTTATGGTCAGCGGATGGAATTATATAACGCACCCAATGATATCGGTAAGCAGTGCTAGCGATTCCAAGTTCCAATTGAATAGGATAAGAAGTGTTAACACTTCCACTCCCAGTAGAAATCGAAGTGATCGTGTCGTGCGCCCCATGAATAAAACCAGTAGACGATGAACGCCGCATTAGGCCCACATTTCCCGACGCCGTACTGTCCGTTATTACGATCCAGTAAAGAGTTGAGGCCGATAAAGTTGGATAATTGCTCGACCATGTAAGAGTCTTTATACCTGTCGTTGAAATGGCCAACTCATCTGAATTGCCGCCGATTTGAGATCCAGGAGAACCAGAACTATCAGTCCAAACAGACATAGTGACAGCGACTGCGGTTGTTACCGTACCAACGTTCAAACGCCCTTGTACTACCGTACCGCTGCCGACAGAGGTAAACTGCAAACCATGATTTATCTGGTCGGCGGTAGCATTCCCGAAAGTATCAACGCTTTGGTTGGCAGTAAACGCTGCCTCAGTCTGGTTTAGTTCTGAGTATGTTTTATTAAGTGCGTCTTGCGTGTCTGAGAAGTCGGCCCCTGTCATCAACAGCGTTCCGTCAGTCGCACTGGAAGGGGCTGAGTTAGACCCATAAAAGTCGAACCTCATTGTGACTGTACCACCAGTGAATCCAAAATCATTGGAACCTGTAAGAGCGATTTGTGTTATTGTTTTGGAGTTTCCAGACCCCCAATCTTTCCCGATATAACAATCAGTATCGTTGGTGGTGTCCCTGGCTCCAGCGGCACGAGCTTGGTCAAAATCATCATTAAAAGCAGCAGCCAATCCACCAGCAGCGGTCATATCTCCTATTGCTGTACCTGTACCACTAGGCACTACCTCTGTGATACTTACACCCGAACTACTGAACTCTATTGGCCTCCATACACCGTAATCGTCAAATTCCCCAAATGAGGTCGGGGTAAGTTGCGCTCCGTCGATATAGTGTATTTCAGCTAAATACCCATCGAACTCTTCAGTATCACCTTCATTTGCCCCGATAGTCTGCCGAACAATATTGCTGATTTCCAGTGCATCATTTTGGTCAGGGTTAGTTTCTGTTGCAAAGGCAGTGATCTCAGTTCCATTATGGTAGATTCGCGCTCTGTCACCAGCGGTGGTAAGCGTTGTATCCCAAGCAAATACCAGATGCCCCCAAGCTGTGGTGTCCCGAAAAACCTGAGTAGTTTTGTAACTAAGTCCACTTCCATCAGTCCAAATGAGTTGGTTAGCTGCATCGAAAGCAATATCGTCACCCGCCCCAGAATTGAAGAGTTGCATGATGGAACCAATATTGGACCGCTTATACCAAAGCGAGATTGTCCCTATACTTCTGTTACCAACGTTGGCTGGTGTTCTATACAGTCTTGGACTATCATCGTCGTTGAAAAGGCATGACTTACTAATCTGATATCCACCAGCAACAGCACCACCACCGCCACCACCAAAACCTATGTAACTACCATAAAAATAGTCACATAGATGATCTGGAACGTCAGGAGTAAGAATTTTATCTTTTTTAGCCATACTAAGCGTCATTTATCCCATCTGTTGTAAAGAATACTTTAACACCAATAAGTCTAGCATCTTCTGCCATATCATCATTTGCATCACTTACATCTCTATATACTCTGAAGAAACATAAGTCACCCACAGCAGGGCTTCCTCCTATTGTAATTGCACTGCTTTCTGCAGTAACCATTAAATCTTCTGCAGCACCTAATGCATCGTCTGTTACAACTATTGCAGTACCGTATGCTACATCTATTGTATCATTATCGCTTACTGCAACACCTTGTAAGCCCCAAGCAACACCATCTGTATCTGTTGCAGTTGTAGTCCAGTACGCTTGAAATGTAACAGTCCCTTCATTCCATGCTTTGGGAAAGGAAACTTGGAATTGTGCATGTTCATCAGAAGAGGCATCGAAATCAAGAACCTGCATATCAGGCCGTCCACTAGTTGATTCTACATCTGTAATTGCCGCACAACCGTTACTAGAAGTAGGTCGCATAGCAGCAGCAGGAACCCATATTGTCTGTTTTCCTACAGCAGATAAAGTTGATCCTGCAGCGGTAATACTTCCTGCAAAAGCCATAGTAGAACTGGCAACGGTAGAATTAGGCGTAATTGTCAAGTGAGTTACATGGGTTCCAGCACTAGCGATATCATTGGCAAGTGTTATTGTTCCACCGTCTGCTACATTAAGTTTCCATTCATCTCCAGCATCATCTCCTTCGTCTGCCATCAAAGTTATAGCTAGAGCGGCTCCCTCTGTAGCTGCTATTCGTAGAGTATCTGTTGTTGTTTCATCGTAGCCAATAAGAACATTTTGATCACTGCCAAATTGTACATATTTGTCGTCTGCTACATATACATCACCCCACTCTGCTGTAGCTGATCCAATATCAGCACCGCCTGAAGCATCAGGAAGTAGAGATGTTGAAGCAGTTATAGTAGTGCCGCTTACAGTACCGCCTTCAAAATTAGCATTTATTGTTCCTACTGAACCGCTAACTACTTCACTGGATAAACTTGCATCTGGAATAAACTTTAACTTATAGGAATCATCATCGTCAATACCAAGAAATGCTGTTTTTGCAGCAGACCCTGTATGATATTGCATTGCTAAACCAACGTCTTTGTTAGTATCTGATCCTAATGCTGTGCCATCTGAGGCAGTTTGTAAATGTATAATAGGATCTACAACAGCTAAAGTTGAAACGTCCAGAGTTGTTGACGTTCCGTTGACTACTAAGTTTCCTGTAACTGTTAGATTTTGTGATGCTGTTACGTTTCCGCTTGAATCAATTGCAAGTGAATCTGTATCTGAAGCTGAACCTATATTTCCAGAATCAGGTATAACAAGCCCACCAGCACTTAACGTAAGAACTCCAGCACCAGAAAGTTGCATCTTTGAAGCTGGAGCGTCTGTGCCACTAACCTTAGTCTTGAAGTCAATAAGAGAAGTACCAGTACCGTCACCGCCACCAGAGGATAACGTTAGATTACCTCCGTTGATA